>Ga0265330_10000296_pt1 | contig 36023 bp, 28 predicted proteins | sample 41919metaG_FD_202083 | JGI IMG/M metagenome (GOLD analysis project Ga0265330, IMG submission 202083) | Rhizosphere microbial communities from Carex aquatilis grown in University of Washington, Seatle, WA, United States - 4-19-19 metaG | ecosystem: Host-associated > Plants > Roots > Rhizosphere...
CAACACGCCGAATTAGTATATACGCAGCGTGCGCGCAGATGCGCTCCCTGGTCACCGACGGAAACCCGTGACCCCGGCGGGACTGCCTACGGCCGAAAACTACCCTCGTCCGGTAAACTCACGCTAGGGTCTGGTCGCCGCGCGCGACCTGGCCCTACTGGCAGGGTACGTTGGCTAGGCCTTCACGCAAGGGCCTGCACATGGTGTCGTTGCCTGGGGCTCCGAAACCGAAGATGATCTGGTCGCCCTGCTGGCCTTCCACTTGGGTGCTGTAGGCGCCATCCTGATCTGCCTGTACGCTCACGCCGAGGTGCCTGTCTATGTTGGTTAGATACACCCAGATATAGCTGTAGTCCGAGCTGGGGCTGGGAGGGCTGGTGACCTTCCAATAGGTGTGGGTTAGCCCATCGCTGTCCGTCTCGACAGTCGACTGGCCGATGGTTGGATTCGGGGGAGGTATGGGGTGGAAGAGATCGCCAACGGCAGGTGCGGTGCAGGAGCCTCCCACCGTGAGCAGGAACGGAAACACGAGGGCCGCTATCAGGCGCAGGATATGTCTGTTGCGGAGCAAGTGTCTCATGGCCGTAATCCTTGATATGCAGGCGCCGCGCCAATCGTCTTCCACGAGATCTTGCCATATTTCATGCGGGATACGCCAACCATCGTGCCACACGCTGACAACTGAGTTGTCAGGTTGCGATGCGGTAGCGACGCAACTTCTTCTGCAGGCCAAAACGCGAGAGGCCAAGGGCCTTGGCTGCCTTGGTCTGGTTGCCTCCACTTTTCGTCATGGCTTCGCGAATCAGCGTCCGCTCTAGCCGCTCCACCCGAGGGCGCAGGCGAACTCCATCTCGTTCGTCGACAAGCGCCGCCGTAGGATCGGCTCCGGCTCGCACCTGGGGTGACAGGTCAGCGGCCGTGACGACCGGGCCAGAAAAGGCCGCCGCGCGCGTGATTTCATTCTCTAGCTCACGCACGTTCCCTGGCCAGCGATAGCCACAGAGTCTGGTTAGCGCCGAGGCATCGACCGATTTGACCGCAGTGCCGGACGCAGCCGCCGCTTTTTGCAAGAAGTGTTGCACAAGCAGGGGGATGTCCTCGCTCCGGTCGCGCAACGGAGGCAGCACCAGACGTACGACGGAGACTCGGAAATATAGATCCTGCCGGAACTTGCCCTGCTCCATCAGACGTTCCAGATCCTTGTTGGTCGCCACCACGACACGGACGTTCACTTTCTGAGGGCGCTCACCTCCCACGCGGTGGAACTCACCGTCCTGGAGAACGCGCAGGAGTTTCCCTTGCATGGCCGGTGACATCTCTGCGACTTCGTCGAGGAACAGAGTTCCACCGTCCGCCACGGCAAAGAGACCACGGGCCTCTCGGTCCGCACCGGTGAAGGCGCCCTTCACATGCCCAAAGAGGGCTGACTCAAGCAAGGTTTCCGGAATCGCCGCACAGTTTTCGGAGACGAAAGGCCGGTCTCGGCGAGGGCCATTGAAGTGGATGGCGCGGGCGACGAGTTCCTTGCCGGTTCCGCTCTCGCCCTCGATGACCACGGGCAGAGCCGTGTCGGTCACCCGATCGAGCAGGTGGAACAAGTCAAGCATGCGCGGGGTCTTCCCCACGATTTCACGATAGTCGTAGCGCAGAGCCGCTACCTGACGACTTTCTTTCAGCTCTTCGCGAACGCCTTGCAGGGCTTGTTCCTGCACGCGTAGTTCTTGCTCCAGACGACGATTGAGAGCCTCCACTTGGGTCTCTCGCCGCCGAAGCTCTGACACCAAGCGCGCATTCTCGATGGCGATGGCCCCCTGCTCGGCAAAATCGATGACCATGGCCTGGGCCTGGTCGTCGAAGACGCCCTTGCGCAGACGATGGTCCACATAGATGGTTCCGACCACGTTGCCTTTGACCGACAGCGGGACGGCCAGCACCGAGCGAAGGTGCAAATCGCTCACCGAAGCCGCTTCTCGGAAACGTCGATCTCCGGCGGCATCCACGGTGACCACCGGCTGTCCGGTTTCGGCGGCCTGTTTCGCGATGGAGCGCGAGAGCTCGAAGTCAGGCGCGTCCAGAGTCGTCTGGTCGATGTTGCGCGCCACCTTGACCGTCAGCTCACCGGTTCCGTCCTTGAGGAGAAGGAACCCGCGTTCTGCGTCCGTCATTTCGATGGCAGTGTCGATGACGGCCTCCAGAACGCGGGCCAGGCGTAGATCGCTGTTGAGTCGCTTGTTGATGCGCTGGAGACGACGCAGACGTTCCTCTGCCCTCGCCGCCCGTTCGATGAGCAGGACCGTCGCGTTTCGCGCATCGCCGGAAGCCATGGCGAGTGAGGCCGCCTCGGGCTCACGGTCGAAGCCAGAACGATACTGCATGGGGGTGTTCATCTTGACCTCCTCGAAGATTCGCGCGGCGCGGACCTGTTCTTGCGAAGTGTGGCCATCACCCGCCCGAGCGAAAAGCCGTGACGCCAACTGAGCTGCTCGCCAAGCGGCGGGCTTGCGTCCTTGTGCAAGGGCCGCGTCGGCCACACCCGACAGATGCCAGCCGAGTTCACGGTCGCTGTCCGGAGGGGGCGGCGGCAGAGCCAAGACGATGCGCGCCTTTGCCAGAACGAACATCTCGTCGCCCAGTGCCGCGCCCGCCGGCGAGGCGCCGGGGCTCAAAGGGGTTGAGCGGATCTGGCCCCATGCGACGAGGCCTTCCGTGGCCTGTCCCGCCTCGGCCAAGGCTTCGGCCCGGGCAAGCGCGCTGGCCTCGGCCATGGGTTGATTCCCCGCACGCCCAAAAGCCTGGCTGGCAGCGAGGTACAGGGGAACGGCCGTGCCGGGCGCGCCCTTTCGGCGTGCGATGTCGGCATCCAGGTATTTGGCAAAGGCCAGAAGTGCTTCCGCCCTGGTCGCGCCTGCTTCAGCACGCAGGCGGCGGGCTGAGCGGCTCGCGGATTCCAAGTCTCCGAGTTGGAGAAAAAGCAGCCCCGTGTTGTAGAGCGCCAGCGCGAGATCAGTCACGATGCCCAAGCGGCCGAGATCGCGGAGCGCGCGCCGGAATGCATCGAGTGCTTCGCCGTACAGGCCCGTGTCGGCCAGAACGCAGCCAAGGTTGAAGACAGCGGCTGCCTGCCCATGAATGTCGTGAAGCTCATCGCATCGTCTAGCCGCCTCCCGATACTCCTGGGCGGCGGGCACGGGTTGGCCAGCCAATTGCCAATAGAGACCGCGCAGGGCCGGCACCCGCGCACCCAGCGGCCCGTCCGGGGAAGCTGCCGCCACCTTCTCAAGGACCGCGATAAGAGAATCGGCCTCCGCAAGCTTCCCGCCGTAGGTCAGCGCCAGGGCGGCCGCCTCCTGCGCAAATAGTCCGGCATCGGACGTCTGTTGCAGCGCTGGTTCAGCCGCTTGCAGGGCCTCAGAATACAGGCCGCACGACACCAACAGTCGCGCCAGCCTGGCACGCAGACGCAATACTTGGTAATCACCCGTCCCGCTCTGCCGTCCCACCTCCTCCAAGGCGGCCTCGAGCACCTGCCGGGCAGCGACTGGATCTCCGCGCCGTCCCAGCAGCCAGGCGCGCCGTTCTGCCAGCTCGATCTTGATCTCGATCGAAGCGTCGCGCGGGGGCACGCCGAGAACCGCAAGGGCGTCGTCGTACTGGCCGACCACCCCCAAGGCTGTGGCCCAGGCGATGCGTTCGGTCGGAGTGCCAGCCGAAGGATCGACTTCCCTGGCGCGCATCGCGAACCGAGCGACCTCCCCCAAGCGACCCACCGCGCCTGCGGCACGTGCCGCAGCCCGAAAACACGCAACGGCTCGCTCCATCTCTCCCAGCGCCAGGTGAGCCTCCGCGCGCCGCGAACTTGCCTCGGACAGCGGAAGAATTGCCCGGCGCACGAGAGGATGCAGGGTCTCGTCATATTTCAGGGCGCGAAAGACTGCGGCCGCATGGGATTCCGTCGGAAGCGCCAACTCTGAGTCGCCCATCCAACCCGCAGACTGGGCCTCGCCAGTCGCGGCTGCGATGTCCGTCTGTCCCCAGATGGCCAAGTCAGTGGCCAACTCGCGTGACGGCGCAAGCATAAGGGCCGTAATCCAGCTACGGGTGTTGCGGCTCAGACCGACGAACGTCGTATCAAGCAAACGGCCAAAGTCGGCATCATGCTGGTCAACCTGGAATTTCTCGGACCGGCCTTCGCGAACGTGCTGGACCCAGCGTCGCACGAGCAACGCAGCCGACGCTGCCAGTCCGGCCGAGGCGCGCATGATCTGCTCGACCACTTGAGGTGCGGGCTCGATCCCGGCCGCGTGACCGGCGAGGGTGCGAAGGTCGTCGGCCCGCAGAGGTCCGAGTTCAAAATCCACGGTCCCGACACTACCCAAAGCCTGTGCGGTGGGCACGATGACAAGCAGACGACCACCGGAAGATCCCCGCGCCAGCGCCTGTGCCAGAAGTCCCTCTTCGCGGCCCAGCCCAAGCACCACGCAGAGAGGCTGTTGCCGTGAGCGCGCTTCGAGCGCATCGGCCAGAGCAACTGTGCGAACCTGCAGCGACCGGGCGGGCTCGTCCCAAAGTGGCACTTGCTCCCCATCAGGGACAGACAGGTCCGCTTGCAACGCCGGCAATCCGCGCTCATCCACTGTGAAGGGCGGCAACGTCTGGGAAAGAAGGGCCAAGCGTATCTCGCGGAGAACCCGCCGAATCAACGTGCCACGGCCGGACCCAGGCGGCCCGGAAACAGCGACCGCGACACAGGGGGCGTTCCCTTCTGCGAGTCGCTCCACCAGCGCCCAAAGGGCGTGCTTTTCCTTGTCGCGGCCGACGAAGATGCCGGCCAGCGGATCGCCCGCGGGGTGCGGCACGGACAGGTCCAACTCGACCGGAGGCGCGCCGTCCGGAAGAATGCGACGGATGTCCCGCAACAATTCGCGTGCGCTGGCAGGTCGCTGCTCGGTTGCAAGGGCCATCAACCGACCCAAGAGATCGTCCCACTCCGCAGGCAGTCCCGGACGAAGTGAGGAGGGCGCCGGCGGCGGGCCTTCCATGAGACGGCGAACCGCTTCCATTCCCACACCGAACGGGAACACTTCTGTCCACGCCGCGTACAGAGTTGCCCCCAGACTAAACAAGTCAGCCGCCGGGCCACGTTCGCCGACCAGGGCCTCAGGCGCGATGAAACCCAGCGTGCCGGAAGCGCCTGCCGCGACGGTGGCGAAGCTGCCCACGGCTCCCGGAGTCGGCAGCACGCGATCTGAAAGCCCGAAATCGATGAGGACCGGACGACCTTCGTGATCGCAACGAATGTTCCCCGGGCTGATATCACCGTGGACAAGGCCCCGGCCATGCAGATAGGCCAAGGCATCAGTCAAGTTCTCCGCGGCAGCGGCGAATCGGCGAAAGCGATCCCCGTTAGGGGCGGCAGCCAGATGGGCCGGCAGATCAGGGCCGGCCAGCTGGTCGGTTACCAGAAAGAGTCGGCCAGCCAACGGGCCTTCGGCGATACGTCCGGTGTCCCGAACCCTGACGATCCCTCGGTGGTCGAGCTCGCTCAGTCGGCCAAACTCATCGAGCAGGCGGGCGATGGCTGCTGGTTGCAATCCAGCCGGAAAGAGCTTCACGGCGCAGGCCGCATGGTCGGCAAGATCTTCGGCGGCGTAGACCTCGCCGCTGGCTCCAACACCAAGCCGTTTTCCAAGTCGGTAGCGATCCGCAACGAGCGGCCATGGGCGGTCATCGGCCCCGGCCTGAGTGCCAACTTGATTGACCACTACCACAAGGGATCATTATACGATTTCTAAGGAGTTTTGGAAGCCAGCCTATCTTGTTGTCAGGTCAACCTCCGCGACATCACCGCCATGCGCTAATCAGGTGTTGACGCCTTGCCTGGACTCTTGCTTCCCATGCGTGCGAGCGCAGCTTGGGCCATGTCCCTGATTTCTTCATCCTCATGGGCATCGGCCACGAAGCTCAGGTAGTCGGCGGCTTCTTGTCCCCCAAGCGCAGCCAGAGCGTCGACGATCTTACGCATCTCGCGGCGGTCCTTCATCGACTTGCCCTTGGTGAGCGCCGGAACCGCGCGCGGATCGCGCAGCTGAACCAGCGCGCCGAGGGCGGCATCGCGCGTGGTTTCGTCATCGTCGGCCAGGAGCGCGACCAAGGCAGGAACCTCATCGCGAAGCTTATGGGCCGCTGCCACCCGAATAGCTTCCAGACGCAGCTCACCGGAAGTGGCCAGGGCGGCGTGAACGCTCTCGGGCTTGGCTGACCACAGCTTCTGACGTGCGATGTAGGCGGCCAGCAGATCGCCGACCGCGAGTTCTGCCAGACGCTGCAGGATTTCTCGCTTGTGCAGCTCAGCCGGGTCGCACGGCATCTCGGCGCCCGCCTGGACGTCCTCGCCAAAGTGCGAAGGCGCCACACCCTCGGGTCGCGTGGACACGTTCAGACCCACGCCTGCGCGCGCAGCAGCCTTTCCGTCGGCCCGCACAACCTCCGCAGACACGGTGATGCGAACCCGCGCCACGGCTGCGCCTGGTGGGGCACTCTGCATGGCTTCACCGTCGAAGATTCCTGCCTGCAACAGCTGCGCGCGTACTTCTTGCCCCAAGGCTTCCCGGTCGACCATGGAAGAGTCGTCGCCTGCGGTTGCCGTGATAGCAACAGGTCCGAGCCACAGCGACGGTCGACTAGTAACGCTCGGCCGCTTGCAGGCGAAAATTCCCAGCGCAAGCAGAACCCAGACGGCGCCCGGGATTCGGATCGCCCGCCACCGCCGCAAGCTCATGCGCGTTGGTCCCTAGGTCGAACCTGCTCCGCCGCGACGAACGCCGGCCGGCGCAAACCCATCTTCCGAGGACAAAGATTCGCCCTCTCTCGCGACGTCAGATTCGCCTTCTGGCCCGGCAAGAGGGATCGGGGTCTCATCCACGCGCCGGGCGAGCGCCAGCGACATCAAACGCAAGATCACATCTTTGTATGCTAGACCGCTGGTCTTGGCCGCCCGCGAGAAGCCGCCCGCCAAATCGGAAAGGTCGCAGTTGGGATTCACGTCGATGATATAGGGAGTGCCCTCTGCGGACAGGCGAATGTCCATACGGCCATAGTCCCGCAGCCCGACACACCGGAACGCTTGCAGCGCGATCTGGGCCATCTTTTCGCGCAGTTCAGGCGATAGCCCTTCGCAGCGAACCGGTCGGGTGCCCTTGTACTCGACCGAATCCTCGACCCATTTGCCCTCGAACGACACGATCTTGGGTCGGTCGGACGGCATGGCCGAAAAATCGATCTCGAAGAACGGAAATATCTGCGGCTCACCGCCAACCCGGCCCAACAGCGACACGTAGATCTCGCGTCCTTCGATGTATTCCTCGACCAGCGCAGGCTGATGGTAGTGGTCGAGGACGTGGAGAACACGCGCCTCGAGCGCCGCCTGAGCGTTGACCACTGAGGCCCGGGTGATCCCAACCGAAGCGTCTTCGCGCGCCGGCTTGACGATCACGGGGAAGCGCAAGGCCACAGCCGGCAACTCGCTCTGTGCCGAAACCAGGCAGCCTGCCGGAACCGGAATGCCGGCGGCACGCAGGATCTCTTTCACCTTTTCTTTGCGCAGAGCCAGTGACAGCGCAAATGGTCCTGAACCGGTGTACGGAATCCGCTCGAGTTCGAGCAGCAGCGGCAGCAGGCTCTCGAAGCGGTTGTCACCGTGGATCGATTCGCACAGGTTGAACACGGCAGCCGGCTTACGCGCACGCAACTCGGTCAACGCGGCTGCCACGTCACTGGTCACACCCAATCCAGAAGCCTCATAACCATTCGTGTCCAGGATGCGGGCTATGTGGTCCGCAATTTCCTTCACATCCTCGCGCGCTTTGTTCTCAGGATCCTCTTCGGCTCCCTCGAAGTCACGATTGTAGAGGACGACGATCCGCGGCCTGGTCCGTGCCTTCACGATGCTTCCATGATTCTACTGAGTGACGCTGTCCGATTGCAACCGAGAACACGCACCTCTACTAGTTGTACACCAAAGTTCTTCTCAAACAAGCGGATGAGAGATCGCGCGGCCGCTTCCGGTGCAGGCGCGTTCCCGATCTGTCGATGCAACGACGTGACCCCCGCGTTTTGCAGACCACAGGGAACGATGGTCGAGAACCCGTCCATGTCAGGGGACAGGTTGAGGGCGAAACCATGGGTGGCGATGCGATGTCGAACGTGCACGCCAAAGGCGCAAATCTTCTCGCTTCCCACCCACACCCCCGGGGTCGACGGACGCCACTCGGCCGCGAGCCCAAGCCCGCCCAGCCACTCGACGAGGCTGGTGGCCATGGCCTGCATGTGCGCGCGCACGCCTCGGCGTAGCCGAAAGATGGGGTAACCCACGAGCTGGCCGGGGCCGTGGAAGGTGACGTCGCCGCCTCGGGATGTCCGGCACACTTCTATACCCCGGGCGCACAGATCACTCTTGGGAAGCAACACGTGGGCTGGGTCAGCGTGGCGACCCAAGGTGATCACAGCGGGGTGCTCGAGCAGGAGGAGCGTGTCTCGTCGGTGTCCGGCCAGGATCTCGTTGCGGATTTCTTCCTGCAGTTCAAGCGCCGGCTGGTAAGAGACGCGACCCAACCACACCCATTCGGCCACGGCCCCCATTTCGGGATGGCAGCCGGTGGTCACAGGAGGCTAGCCTTCGGACATCTCGGCGAAGAAGTCCGCGTCGACGAATTCCACGTTGACCACGGCGCCGATGACGCCAACACCGTGGCGGATGCAGGTCTCGGCCATCGCAGGACCATCCACCACCTCCACCGGGGCGCCTGACTGTTTCCATTCCGCCACGGCGTCGTCGGCCAGCCGGCCGGCGAGCACGAGCACCCCTTCGTCCTGATTGCGGGCTCGAATGCCCGCACGCAGTTCGCCCAGGGCTCGCCGGCCCGCGGCTGCGGCGCCTGGTCGCAAGGCGATGAGGCAGCGCGAGGGACGGAAGCCCCGTCCCCTCAAGGCCTCAAGATAGATGGTGCCCTCCACCCGCTTGACGAAAGTCGCCGGTCCGAAGCCTTCGCGCTGGAGAAGGACTCGTCCCACGGCCTCGAAGGCTGCCGGACTCAGGTCCACCAAGCGCTGCTCCAGAGCGGCCAGTGTGCGTTCCCGCAAAGCCCGTCTGGCCTCGCCCAGCACAAACTCGGCGCGCTCGAGATCACTGTCCGGCGGTCGGCGAGCCAGAGCGTACAGCCCGCTGCCCGCAGGTCGCACGCGCGGACGTTGGCCGGCGCGCAGCCGCTCTTTGCCCTCGGTCGCAAGGGCGGCGCGCATAACCCTCCAGGCCTCGTTGGGCTCGCCGTGGATCAGTCGCCGACGGACCGCCGCATCGGCAATCTGGCGCACATGCAAGCCGCGGCCAGGAGCCTGGCCTTTGAGGATCTCAATGGCCGCGTCGATGGGCGAGGTGATCTTGCGCCCTTGTTGAACGGGCGTCTCCGGGGTGCCTTCGCCTGCTGGCGAGGCTCCCTGTGCGGGCGCTTCGCCAGCGCCGGAGGGCGGGACAGAAACCCCTGGCCGCTCTGCCCTGGCGGTTGTCTCGCCCTGAGGCGCGAGGCCTTGGTATCCACCGCCACCGACTTCCTCCGGTTTCGACGGCTCTTCGTCCTCGCGCTCGGCGCTCTCACCACTGGCGGCTGCGCTCGTATCGCTGTCGGCCTCAAGCGCCCGCCCTTCCTCGTCAGCCTCCTCGGCATCCCGGTCATCGTCGTCGCCTTCCAGGACGCCGCTCTCGGCCAAGGCCGCCGCGCGCGCCTCGGGGGATAGCGAAGCAATTTCGGGCTCCTCAGGGGATTCGGCACTGTCGCGTTCGTCGGCACCTTCGACCGGGCTCGGTTTCTCGCTGGCGTTCTCGGCCGAAGCGACTTGCGTTGCCGCCGGATCAGTCGGTGTCTCGCCGCGTCCGCGGCGTCGCCCTCGCCCTCCGCGTCGGCGTCGTCGTCCGCCGCGCGCCTCGCCTCCCTCGGCCGGCCGGGTGTCGCTCTTCTGCGGTTTCTCTGGTGCGGCCTCTGCTTCTGGCTCGCGCTCGGGCTCGACCGGAGCCTCCGGATAGCGCAGCAAACCGAAAATGCCCGGCTTGACCCGTACGAAGGGACTGCCCGGGGCTTTCTTCACAGCGGCAGTGAGCTGGGTTTGCATGGTGACCTCGGGGGTTCGCCCCACAAAGGTCAACAACTTGCGCTCGGTAGCCTTCTCGGTCAGTTCCTTGAAGTGAAGAGGCCGGCGCTCACGCTTTAGTATCTCGAGGGCTGCTTCCAGAAAGGTCATGGCGACCCCGTCTTTACCACAAACTGCGCACGCGTGGCGTTGGGGTCTTTGTGGTCAGCAAGAAGCTCGTATTTTTTGACGACACCCGCCCTCGGCGTTACCCGTGAGAGATGAGTTCTGCGCGCAAGATTGGAGTCCTCCTGGGTGGGTTTTCCTTGGAACGGGATGTTTCCATCCGGGCCGGCGAGGCCATCGTGGCAGCCCTTCGCAAGGCGGGCCATGACGTTCATGCCCTCTTTGTCGATCGTCACGTCGACATGGCCCTGCGCCAGTCGGGGATGGACGTGGCTTTCTTGGCCGTGCGCGGTCGATATGGCGCGGATGGCTGCTTGCAGGGCCTACTGGAGATGCTCGCCATTCCGTACACCGGTTCGGGGGTACTGGCTTCCAGCTTGGCCATGAACCGGGCGAAAACAAAAGACGTCCTGCGCCTGCACAATCTGCCCACGGCGCCGGCCTACCTGATCCGGGCTCAGCAGCAGGACCGCATCAGCGAGGCTCACGGCGCTTTCGGGTTTCCCGTGGTCGTGAGGCCGGTGGGCGCCACTCTTCTTTTCGGGGGCACCCTGGTGCGCGACGAGATGGAGCTGGAAAGCGCGCTGGAAGGCGTATTTGCCCTGGACGACGAGGCCTTGGTCGAGCGTTTCCTGCAAGGCAAGCCGCTATCGGTGCCGATTCTTGACGGACAGGCGCTGGGCGTGGTTGAGGTGTCCCGAACCGGATCTTGGACCGCAGGGCGGGCGGCGGGTGCCCGCGGCCACGAAATCTGTGCCCCGGCGCGCCTCACGTCCGCCCGTGAAGCTTCGGTGCTGCGCCTCGCGACCCAGGCCTACGAAGCGCTCGGCTGCGACGGTCCGGGCTGTGTCGAGATGGTGGTCAGCGAACGTTTCAACGAGATCATTGTGGACATAGATTCCGCGCCGTTGCTCTTGCCAGGAGCCCCTTTGCCCCGCATGGCGCAGGAAACCGGGGTTGGCTTCGACGACCTGGTCGAGGAGATCCTGGCGGGTGCCCGCCTGCGGGCTCACGGAATCCGGCGCAATCGGCGCACGGACGACAGGACTTTCGACGGCCCTGACCGCCGGGCGACGGCGGCTCCGGCTGCCCACTAATTACTCAGTTCGCCGCTTCGCCGGCCCACACCTGCGGTACCATGGTGCCGCTTTGCCTGGTACAGCCCGCCGTTTGGTTCTACTTGGGACCGCCGTCCTGGCGACCTCGATCCTGTTTCCGGTCGGCGTCGGACTGTGGAGTCGTGCCGTGGTGCCGTGGTGTCAAGCACGCCTGCAGCGGGCCATCGGACGTCGCGTGCGGATTGAAAGCGTTGGGATAGGCGGGCTGCACACTTTGGTCGCGCGCGGTGTGGAGGTTTTCGGGGCGCCCCCGTTTGATTCGGAGCCGATCGCGCGCGCGGAACGCATCGTGGTGCGACTGGGGGGACCGGGCCGCGGATTCTGGGAACCCGCTGCGGTGACGGCCGACGGTCTCGACGTGGAATACTTGCGGACCGGAGCCGCCGACAACCTCTTTGGGCAACCCTCAGCACGAGCACCGTCGTTCGCCTCGGGAAACCGGCGTGCTCTGCGCGAGATGTCGGTTGCGCTCGCCGTTCGACGGGCGCGTGTGCATGGGGCTGTGGTGCTGCCGGGCGGATTGCGCATCGATTTTCGCACGCCCGATGCCAGCTTTCAGCGCCCGATCGATGGAAAGCCATCGGCCTCGCTGCGCGACTTGGTCCTAGACCTGGGCGGCACCACCACGTTGCACGTGTCTGAGGTTTCCATCGAGAGCCCCCTCGGCCCTTCCATAACAGCGACAGGCCGGGGAGCCAGCTTGCTGATCCCCGGCGGTGGCGTTCTTGCCGACGGCGCAACAGTGGAAGCACGCTTCGCTGGCCAGGGCATGTCCGCCGAGCTGCACCGGGATGATCCGCGTGGCGCCTCGCCGGGCTTGCTTATTTCGGCCCGAACGGCCAGCGACGTCGCCGAGCTACTGGTGGATGCCCGCGATTGGCCTCTGCATGCCTTTGGTGTGGTGGCAGAGCCGCGCGGACTGGGACTGGATGATGCGCGTGCCGACCTGCACGTCGTGGCGTCCTTGGATATGGAACGTCGCCGCGTCCCCTTTCAGATAGACGGCCAGGTGCGCGGACTCCAGATTCACCATCCGGCTGTTGACCGGGCCTCCTGGCGCGATCTGAATGCCGAGATCCACATGAGTGGTCAGGTGGCGACCGCGGCCGGCCGGGTCGACATCGAATCGGCCGAGATACGGGCTCTGGGCGCGCAGTTGGAGGTCAAGGGCTGGGCCGAGCTGCTGGGACCGCCGCGGGGCGAATTCACCATCAACACGCCGCGCGGCGCTCCTTTGCCGTGCAGCTCGCTGCTCGCAGCGCAGGCCCAGCCGGTCCGGCAAGCGTTGGCGGGGCTCACCCTCGGCGGCAAGTTGGGGGTTGCCATGGCCTTTTCGTTCGACGCCGCGGCTTGGGAAACCCTGACCCTCGACGTTCGTGTCGATCCGCGCTGCACCGTCAAGACAGAACCGCAGGTGTTGGCCAATCTGGCGCCTGCCCTGCTGCGGAATACGTCCACCGGCCCACTGGCGCCCGACCTGCCTCTTGGCAAGTACCACCCCGATTTCGCCTCGCTGGCCGAAATGCCGAGTCATCTACCGGCGGCGTTCCTCACCTCCGAAGATAGCCGCTTCTTCGCGCACAATGGCTTCGACATCGAGATGATTCGCCACGCTTTGATGCAGGATCTCGAGACTCGGACTTTCGGGCGCGGAGCCAGTACCATCACGCAGCAACTGGCCAAGAATCTGTTCCTGAGTCCTCACCGAACCTTGGCACGAAAACTTGAGGAAACCGTGCTGGCGTGGCGCCTGCACAATCTCCTGGGGAAGGATCGCATTCTTGAGCTCTATTTGAATGTGATCGACCTTGGCCCTGGAATTCGCGGCGTCCGCCAGGCTGCGCGCGTCTACTTTGGCAAGGAACTTCGCCGTCTGCTCCCCATCGAGTCCGCCTACCTGGCGGCGCTCACGCCCAATCCGCATGTGCTGGCCCGGCGATTTCGCGACGGCCAAGTCGACGATGGGTGGCTGCAGAGACTCCATGATTTGCTGGCGATGATGAGGCGCAGCGGCCGTCTCACGGCCGAGGAGCTTTCCGCATCCCGGAGAAGCAAACCGGCTCTGCGTAAGCTCGACAAAGAACCTCGGCCTGCGCTCTGATCGCGGTGGTGCTACGCTGTTGCCATGAGACTCTTGCGAGGAGCAACCCTGTGCCTGGCGATTCTGCTGGTGCCGTCGCTGGCAGCCGGCTCGTTGGTCCAGGCGCTGGACCTTGCTGAACTGACTGCCCAGGCCGAACGCATCGTGGTTGCCCAGGTCGTGTCGTCGAAAAGCGATTGGGATTCCTCCCGCCGGACCATTCACACGCGCATCGAGGTCCAGGTCGAGGAGGCTTGGAAGGGGACGGTTGCTCCTGGCGAGCGCATCGTTATCGTTCAACCGGGTGGCAGCGTAGGCAACATCGAGATGCGCGTGCATGGCATGCCCGGCTTTGCCATCGGCGAAAAGGCGGTGCTGTTTCTCGCCGGCCAGACCACGGCTCGCGTGGTGGGAATGAGTCAAGGCAAACGCTGTGTCAGCTGGGACAAAATAGCCCAACGCTGGGTGGCCGAGGCTGCGGAACATTCTGCAGTGGTACGCCGCGATTCGCAGGGCCGTCTGCAACCCGCCCCTTCTGATCCTGCCACGGGGCTGGATGAGTTTCGCCAGCGCGTGCGCGCACTGGTCAGGCCGTAGGAACTCGGAACCACATCCATGAGACCACGAACCGTCCTGATGTTGAGTCTAGCCATGGCAGGCCTGTCCACCCTCCCCTTGCCGGCCGCGGCCTACGTGCGCACTGTGACCGAGGCGGGCGCGCAATCGAGGTGGAACACCCCTTGCCCTATCATGGAGTTTTCCTTGGGCGCTCCTCCTCCCGAAATGGATGCGCCAAGCTACCTAGCGGCCGCCCAAGCGGCCGGCGCGGCCTGGAGTCAAGTCTCGATGAACGGGGTCGATCGATGTACCAACGTGATCTTCACCGTGGTGTCCGTCCCCGATGTCGCCGGTTTCGTGGGGATGGACTACCACAATCGAATGATCTTCCGCCAAGACGAGTGGTGCCGCGATCCTCCGCCTCGGAATCCCGACGACCCGCCCTGCTATGACCCCAGCGCTTTGGCCATCACATCCGTGTTCCAACTCAAGAACACCGGCGAGATCTTGGATGCTGACATGGAGATCAATGCCCACGGCTTCACCTGGGGCGACTTTGTGGCCCACCCCGAGCAGTTCGAGTCCAACACCCAGGACCTCCAAGGCACGGTCACTCACGAATTCGGGCATGTCATCGGCCTGGACCACACCTGCTTCAGCCCGGGGGCGACCTTCTCCGACGGCAAGCCGGTTCCGCGACCGTTGGACAACTTGGGCAATCCAGTGCCTGACTGCAGTGATGGCGACCTGCCGCCAATCATCACGCAGGCGACGATGTACGTTTCGGTTGCCTCGCCTGCCGCTGAAGTCGAACTGCGCAGCTTGTCGCCCGATGACGCGCAAGCGGCGTGCGAGATCTACAGCGTGACCCCGGACTTCGTGTGCCTTCCTCCGTCGGGAGCGTATCAGGTAGCAGGGGGTGGTGGCTGTTCGTACCCGACGGGAGCAAGACGTGACGCTATCGCCTCGGTGCTGGTGCTCCTCGCGATGGCAAGGGTGGTCCGCCGTCGGCGCTAGCCGTACGGGGCGCGAGTCGGAATTCCAAGGGGTCGGGTCGCCCCAGGGCGCGCACCACGGGAATGGTCTGAGGCGCATGGTCTTTGGCTTGGACGGCGACTGCATAGTCACCAACAGGCAGACGGATCAAGAACTGGCCTTGCGGGTCGGATGTAACCCGGATGGGGGGCCGCGCGGGCGTTCCGGTAGCGCGGGCCTCGATCTGGGCACTTTCCAGACCATGGCCGTCCTGGTCCAACACGCGGCCAGAAAACACAACACCTGTTGACACGATCAGATCGCCGAGGTCGCGGGCATCGCCAGGCACAAGCAGGAGCGGCTCGCGTCGCAGGGGCAGTTTGTCGGCCGGCGAAACTTCGAGCCGCGCACGTCCCGGCGCCAATCCCCTGACCTCGAAGTGTCCCTGCGCATCGGAAAGTGCCGTGCGAATGCTTCCCTGGCGCGCCAGCGATCCCGGCGGAAGCTCGGCTGCCTCGGCCGCCGTGGGCAAAGCGCCAGGCAGGACGATCACCTCGTCGTGGCCGCCCACCAGCCCGACCACCGACACGGGCACAGCGGCCAAGGGTGAACCGTCCTGATCAAGCACGCGGCCCGAGACCAGGGCTGCCCGTGCGAGCCTGGGCACAACGCGGATCCTGCTTCCGGCACTCAGGGAAATCTCCGGCGCATCCAACGAAATGTAGCCTTCCAGTCGGGCGAGAACCTGATAGCGACCGGGCCGAACGGGACCGACCGTGAAATTCCCGTCTGCGTCGGACTGGCAAGCCTCGGGCAAGTCATCGGATGGGAGGGTCAACACGTCCACCGCGGCCCCAGCAAGGGTGCGGCCCGTGTCGTCGCGCACGCTGCCGTCCACAAAGGCGCCCGAGCCCAGCAGCAAGCGCATCGGCGCTAGGGGTCCTGTGTTCTCCTCGATCACCTGACTTGCCATCGCTGACACGAGCTTGCCACGCGTGGCGCGAACCGCGAACCGGCCCAGGCCTAAACCCGCGAACGAAAAGACTCCGTGCGCGTCCGCAACAGTCTCGCGCGCCCAGCGCAGACCAGGCCCGCCCAGCACCACACGCGCTCCCGGTTCAGGATGGGTCGAGCTGCTGAGCACGAGGCCGCCGAGGCTACGTCCCTCACCTTCCAGGGCCAGGACGAGCGCTTCCGAGTCAGGCACGGTGCGGTCGAGTTCCAAGGTGCCGAAGCCGGCGGCTTCGGCCAGCAGGGTCCATGTCCCTGGCAACAGGTGAGGCAAGAAGAATCGTCCGTTGGGATCCGAGCGCGCTTGTACCAAGGAACCCGCGTGTTTGTCTTTTGGCCAGGCGATAACCAAGGCATCTGGCAGGGGCGTGCCGCGGCTGTCTTGCACCGTACCGACGAGGTCTGCGGGTGGCCCCAACTTGGGCGTGGCTGCCGATTCCGCGTCTACCGCCGCATCGCGCTTCGGTTTGGGTCCTCGGCAAGCCAGACCACAAGCAGCCACGAGAATCAGCGTCGCCACGGCGGGCGCGGGGAGATGAGCTTGTCTGTCAGTGCTTGCGGCGCGCATCAGTCGGTGCTAATGGTACGCCCTCTCGGAGAAACCATGCCTGCGCAGTGTGCAATTTGCGGAAAACAAAGGAAAGTGGCTAACAACGTCAGCCACTCGAACATCAAGACCAAGAGCCTGCAGCGGCCGAACCTGCAGAACGTGCATGTCGTGATAGACGGCTCGCGAAAGCGCGTGCGCGTCTGCACCCGTTGCATTCGTTCCGGTTTCGTGGCCAAGGCTCCCTAGCGTCGCTTCGCGCCGCATTCGACGTTTGGCTCTAGGCCGCCACGGCCACGGCATCAATTTCGACCTGTGCACCCCGAGGTAGCGCCGCAACCTGAACGGTGGCGCGCGCCGGCGGTTCGCTGGTGAAATACGTGGCGTAGACCGCGTTCACAGCGGCGAAGTTCGCCAGGTCCGTCAGGTAGATGGTCGTCTTGACCACGACGTCCAGGGATGCGCCGGCCGCCTTGAGCACGCCTGCCAGATTCTGCATCACGCGGTGGGCTTCCTTCGCGACGTCGCCATCGCCTACCAGCTCACCGGTTTCTGGGTCGAGCGCGATCTGTCCCGAACAGTAGATGCTGCGCGCGCCCTGCACGACTACGGCCTGCGAATACGGGCCGATGGCACGCGGGGCGGACGGCGTGGCGACGATTTCTCGGATCATTGCCCCATGATAGCAAGGGGCCTGCACAGGGCACGTTTTCGCGCAAGTCGTGTTGCCAAGCGAATCCTGGCAGCGGTACCCTGTGAAGGTGAAGTCTGCCAGGCGGCCGCGGCGCCGGAATGCCGAACCCGAGACTGCGGCGTCCCTGATGTCGGCCGTGGTGGCCAGCATCGGCGGCAAGCACCGCGCGCGGGAGCACCAAATCTTCGCTGCCTATGAGCAAGCCGTGGGCGGTCCCTTGCGCCAACACACCAGGGCCGAACGCCTGCACGAGGGAACGCTTTTCGTGCGCGTTTCGAGCTCCGCGATGGCCCACCAGATCACCCTGCTCAAGCGGGAGATCCTGACGCGCATGCAGCCACTGGTGGATCCCGGAACCGTCACCGACCTACGCACGCGCGTGGGTCCGCTGGATGCGCGCCCCTGAGATCAGCCAGTCTAGGTCGCGACGGCCATCCGACGGCATTTGTCGTCAATGTCGCCGCAAACTGTCGGCGAATCCGCTGATTGCCAGTTTACTGCGCGACCGCACTTTCATCATGCCAACACCAGCGATCCCGAGATCCCTCGTGCCCTGGCCGATAGGGTCTAGCGTGGGTTCACCGCACGACTTTCGTTCCAACCCTGCCCTCGTTGTCCGAAAACACAACGGGATTCCGCAAAGCGCGTTGGTGCCTCAGGATCTGGCGACGATCTACAACGTCAATCCGCTCTACGCCCCCAGTTTGACCACTGCGGTTCTGGGAGGGTTCAGCGCGGCGGTCACGTTCTCTGTGCAGGGACTGCCCGCGGGCGTTGCCGCGGCCTTCAAGCCTTTGAGTCTTGCGGCCCCGAGGAGAGGCAGCACTGTCCTGAAACTGTCGGCGACTTCCACCGCCACGACAGGCTCTGCCACGCTCGTCGCCACCGCCACCGGGGGAAGCGTCGTTGCGACGGCCAACCCGTGTCCTGCCGTGAAGTAGCGCCCTCAGATTCGGCAGTTCTGCGTGTCCAGGAACTTGAGCTGTCGGTACAAGGTTTCGACCAGTGGCATGGTCGCGTCGGCCCGCTGGGCGGCGCGCAGAGGGTTGCCGTAAATGGCCTCCACCTCCATGGGCCGGCGGTCATCGAAATCGACCTTCAGGCTGGCCCGGTAGGGCTTCATGGCTACGGTCATGTCGATCATCTTCTGCACAAAGCTTTGGTCGATGTGCCGGCCGCAGGCCCGCGCCCCTGCCACCACCTCGCGCATGATGTCCTCGGCCAGCGCGCGCGTGTGCGGGTCGGCCATCAGCGCCCCGGTGTCCGTGTCCAGCACCACCGACAGACCGCTCATCGGCACGTTCCACACCAGCTTTTGCCAGCGCGCCAGCAGTAAATCATCCAGTAAGTCCACCTCGATGCCCGCAGCCGCGAAATCCTGGCCAATGGCCTGCATGCCGTCGCTGACGCCCGCCTTTGCTCCGTCGGCCAAGTATTGCGCAAAGCGGACAGCGCCGTAGTCGGAATGGCAGATGTGGCCCGGGCCGACCTTGTGGGAGCAGAGAAAACACAGACCCGCCACCACCACATGGCCAGGCGCAGCCCGGGCTGCCTCCTCTTCGCCGCCCAGCCCATTTTGCATCAGCAACACCACCCCACCCTCTGCCAGCACCGGCGGCAGCAGCGACGGCAGCAAGTGATTGTTCGTGGCCTTGAGCGCCACGGCCACCACATCACAACGGGGCATATCGCGCACATCTCGGTAGGCCTGCACGCGCGGCAGGACGAAGTCACCGTCCTTGGAATCCACGACCAGCCCGTGCTGGCGCACGTGCTCGAAATCGCTGTGCAGAAGGAAATGCACATCGCAACCAGCCTGGCACAGGCGTGCACCATAGAAGCCGCCCAGCGCGCCGGTGCCCAGGATTGCGTATCGCCTCGGGTGTTGCATCGTCTGCGAGTATAGAGGCCCCCAGCCCTGCCGCCAAAGTCGTGTTCCCGCAAGATTTTCGCAAATAGTGGGCCGACATCGCTCTGACGCGCGTTTTTAGCGACAGCCGCCGACCAACGGAATCAAAAGCACAGAGGAAGGCACGCGAGGCGTGGCGGCGGTGAAGATGGGACATAGGAGGACGAATCGATGGCTGGCGATTTCCGTTGCTGCGAGTTTGAGCGTGTGCCAGCGGAGTCCGCCCGTCCCGCCGCCGCCCGAGGTTGAGGTCATCACGGTCGCTCCCACGGACATTCCGTTTTTCCAGGAGTGGATCGGCACTCTCGACGGCTTGGTCAACGCGCAAATTCGCGCACAAATCACCGGCTATCTGCTCACACAGAACTACGCCGAAGGCACTCAGGTCAGAAAGGGCGATGTTCTGTTCCAGGTTGATCCCCGTTCGTTCCAAGCGGCCCTGGACCAGGCCAAGTCCAAACTCGCGCAAGATCGCGCGCAGCTTGGCAAGACCCAACTGGATGTGCGGCGCTACACCCCGCTGGCAAAGGAGCAGGCTATCAGCAAGGAAGAACTGGACAATGCCGAGCAAGCCAACCTTGCAGCCGAGGCCCAGGTCAAAGCGGATGAGGCCGCGGTCAAAATCGCGCGGGTCAACCTGGACTTCACCAGGGTGCTCTCGCCCATTGATGGACTCGCCGGCATCGCGCTTGCGCAGATCGGCGATCTGGTCTCGCCGAGTGCCGGCCTTTTGACCACGGTTTCCACAATCCACCCGATCAAGGCCTATTTCCAAATCAGCGAGCGGTTGTACCTGAGCATGGGGTGGCGCGACGCCCTTGCCAAGAACGCGACCGCGAGCATCGAGCTGCAACTCATCCTTTCCGACGGATCCATCTATCCCGAGAAGGGGAAAGTCCACTTTGCCGATCGCCAGATGAATCCCAGCACCGGCACGCTGCAGATTGTCGGACTCTTCCCCAACCCGAAGTTCACCTTGCGGCCCGGCCAATACGGCCGCATCCGCGCCCAGACCGAGGTGAAGCGCAATGCCCTGACCCTGCCCCAAAGGGCCGTGACCGAGCTGCAAGGAACTTATCAGGTCGCCCTCGTCGGGGAAGAGAACCGGGTCCACGTCGAATCAGTCAAGGTGGGCGAGCAAATCGGCTCGATTTGGATCATCGAAAATGGACTGCGGCCCGGCGATCGCGTGGTCGTTGAAGGACTGCAGAAAGCCAAAAATGGCAAGGTGGTGAATCCAACGCCTTTTAGAGAAACGGCTCGCGATCTTCAGCCGCCAACCTTGGGCGTCGCCAATCCGACGCCGGCACATCGGCGCGCGAACTAGCCATGTATCGTTTCTTCATCAACCGCCCCATAGTCGCGATCGTCATTGCGATTCTCATGGTCATCGTGGGCGCGGTGACAGCGCTAACCCTGCCCATCGCCCAGTTTCCGGCCATCGTTCCGCCCGAGATTCGCATCCAGACCACCTTTGTCGGCGCCGACGCGCAGACCCTGGCGCAATCCGTGGCCACGCCCATCGAGCAGCAGATGAGCGGCGTGGACAACATGAATTACATGTATTCCATCAGCACCAACAACGGCGCGCTCCGAATGACAGTCAACTTCGATGTAAAGACCGACCCCAACGTCGACCAGGTGCTGGCGCAGTTGCGCGAGAATCAGGCGGAGCCGCAACTGCCGCAAGACGTGCGCAACTATGGTGTCAGTCTCATCAAGTCGCCGACCAGTCCCCTGATGTTGATCGGCCTTTTCTCGCCGCAAGCCACGCACGATGCCACCTGGTTGGCGAACTACGCCTACATCAATCTGGTCGACCAGATCACGCGTCTGCGGGGCATTTCGAACATCCAGGTCTTTGGCGCCGGCCAGTACGCCATGCGCTTCTGGGTCAAGCCCGATCGACTGGCCGAGCTGAACCTGACAGTGAACGAAATTATCAATGCCGTCAGCCAGCAAAACACAGTCAATCCGGCCGGCCAGATCGGCGGCCCGCCCGCGTCCAAGGGCCAGGAATTCACCTACGCCGCCATTGCGCAGGGGCGGCTGACCTCGGAGAAGGAGTTTGGCCAGATCGTCCTGCGCGAAAACCCTGACGGCTCGGTGGTGCGGCTCAAGGACGTCGCGCGCATCGAGCTGGGTGCGCAGCTTTACAACATTCGCGGACGTTTGAACGGGCAGCCAGCAGCGATTCTGGCGATCTATCAGCTGCCTGGCTCCAACGCGCTTGATGACGCCGATGGGGTTCGCCAGCTCATGGCGAAAGTGAAACCAGGTTTCCCGCCCGATCTGGACTACGCCATCTCGCTCGACACCACGCGCGCAGTCTCGCAAGGCGTGGACGAGATTCTCAAAACCCTGTGGATCGCCTTGGCCTTGGTCATTCTCGTGGTCTTCATTTTTCTGCAGGGCTGGCGCGCCTCCCTGATTCCCATGCTGGCGGTGCCGGTGGCTCTCGTCGGAACCTTCGCCTTCTTTCCCCTGTTCGGCTTTTCCATCAACACCCTGTCGCTCTTCGGGCTGGTGCTGGCCATTGGATTGGTGGTGGACGACGCCATCGTCGTGGTCGAAGCCACCGAACGGCACATCGAGCATGGACTGGCGCCCAAGGAGGCTGCGCTGCAGGCGATGCACGAGGTCGCGGGCCCGGTGGTGGCCTTGGCGCTGATCCTCGCCGCGGTCTTCATCCCGACCGTGTTCATCGCCGGCATTACGGGGCGGCTGTATCAGCAGTTCGCAATCACCGTCGTCGTCTCGGTGGTGCTGTCGGCCTTCAATGCGTTGTCGCTGAGCCCTGCCCTGGCTGCGAAATTGCTCAGGCCCAAGAAAGTGAAAGCTGAAAGTCCGATTTCCCCCAGTCCCGCGCGCTCCCAGTGGCGTTCCGTCCATCCCTTACAGAGATTCTATGCCTTGTTCAATCGCCGGTTCGACTCTGGCCGGAAGCGCTATCTCCAGGTCAGCGGCCTGATGATCCGACGCAGCCGCTGGGCGCTGCTGGGGCTCGCCGCCATAGCGGTCACCGCTGTGCTGCTCGCGATCCGCCTGCCCGGCGCCTTTCTACCCGAGGAGGATCAGGGCTACGCTTTTGTTACCGCGCAACTCCCGGTGGCCGCCTCGCTCGAACGCACTGAAGAGGTTTGCAAGCGCATCGAGGCGATCCTGAAGGACACGCCAGGGGTCCGCAGCACCACCACGGTCGAGGGCTTCAGTCTGTTGAGCCAGGTGACGGCCACCTACAACGCGTTCTTCTTCGTCACGCTCAAGCCATGGGACGAGCGCGGCAGAGCCGAGGAGAAGTACCCGGCCATCCGCGCGCACATCAATCGTGAACTCGCGAAACTTCCGCAAGCCAACGCCTTCGCGTTCTCGCCCCCTTCGATTCCAGGGGTCGGCACCACGGCAGGATTCACATTCATTTTGGAAGATCGCTCAGGCAAGCAGGACGTGGGGTTCCTGACCCAAAACCTGGAACGGTATATGGAGGCGGCCAGCAAGCGCCCCGAACTCGCTGGGCTGAACACCACGCATCTGCCGAGCGTGCCCCAGATCTTCATCAAGGTCGATCGCGACAAGGTTCTGAAACAGGGCGTTCTGCTCGCTGACGTGTACCGCACCTTGCAGGTCTTCATGGGCGGCTACTTCGTGAACTACTTCAATCGCTTTGGACGGCAGTGGCAGGTCTATCTCGAAGCCGAGGAACAATATCGCGCCCGCGCCGAGAACCTGGATTTGTTCTACGTGCGCAACAACCTGGGGCAAAGCGTGCCAATTTCGGCGTTCACTGAAGTGCAGCGTCGCGCCGGCCCGGAATTCATCCTGCACTACAACGAGTATCCCAGCGCGCAGATCAACGGTAACGCCGCCGCCGGGTACAGCTCGGGCCAAGCCATGAAAGCGCTCGAGGAGGTCTTCCGCCAAACCATGCCGGGCGAGATGGGCTACGACTATTTCGGAATGTCGTTTCAGGAGAAGAAGGCGGCCGAGGGCGTTCCGCTGGCCGCAGTCTTCTCCCTGTCGATCCTCTGCGTGTTTCTGATCCTGGCCGCGCAATTCGAAAGCTGGTCCCTGCCCTTTAGCGTTCTGCTCGGCACGCCCACGGCGATCCTGGGGGCCTTTGTCGCCCTCCATGCCCGCGGATTCCACAACAACGTCTATGCCCAGATCGGCCTCATCATGTTGATCGGGCTGGCGGCCAAGAACGCCATCCTTATCGTGGCCTTTGCCAAGACCGAGTATGAGAAGGGCAAGGCCATCATCGAAGCCGCGCAGACCGGCGCGAGCATCCGCCTGCGCCCTATTCTTATGACGTCGTTCGCTTTCATCTGTGGCTGCATTCCACTCTGGTTGGCTTCCGGCTCGGGCGCCGTTTCCCGTCGCACCCTGGGCACCGTCGTAATCGGGGGAATGCTGGGCGCGACCTTGGTGGACACCTTGATCGTACCCGTCACGTTTTGCGTGGTCGAGAAGATCGCCGCGCGCTTTGGGGGCCGACCAGAAGCTAACCTGGCCAAGCCTTCTGGACCGGATCCATGACGACTGCACGAGGACGCATGGTGAGTGGCGCAACTTCGAACGGAATGGGGAGAGCGGGCGTGGTCCTGCTGGCCATGGTCGCGGCCTGCGCAGTCGGGCCCAATTACCAGCGCCCGCCCGTCGACGCACCCCAGGCTTTTCGCGGTGGAACCGCCCCGTCGACCGGCTCCGTCGCCGATCTTCCGTGGTGGAAGGTTTTTCGCGACGAAAACCTGCAAGCGCTGATTCGGGCCGCGCTCGCCGGCAACTACGACCTGCGCATCGCCGTCACGCGCGTGGAACAGGCGCGCGAGTTCGCGGCCCAGGCGCGCGCGGGGTTCTTTCCCCAGCTCAACTATGGGGCCGTGGCAGGCAGGGGCAAGAACGTCACCGCGCTCAGCCTTCCTGCACCCACGGGCCAGACAAGCAGCGTCTTTGCGGCCGATCTCAACGTTTCCTGGGAGATCGACCTGTGGGGCCGCATCCGCCGCCTGACCGAGTCGGCTCAAGCGCAGTTTCTGGCCACCGAGGAAGCTCGTCGCGGAGTGACGATTTCACTCATCGCCGAGGTTGCACAGGACTACCTGCAGCTGCTGGTGCTCGAACGCGAGCTGCAGATTGCAAAAGAAACACGCGACGCCTTTGCCAGCAGCCTGCAGATCTTCAACGAAAGACTGGAGGGCGGCGTGGCGTCGAAACTGGAAACCGCCTCAGCTTCCGCTCTTCTGGGCTCCGCCGCGGCGACCATTCCCAATATCGAGCGCCAGATCCTTGTGCAAGAGAACCTGCTCAGCGTGCTTGTCGGGCGCAATCCTGGCCCGATCTCGCGGTCTGGGTCCAGATTCGACGAGCAACTGCTGCCCGAGATTCCCGCGGGCCTGCCCTCGGCTCTGCTGGAACGCCGCCCGGACATTCGCGAGGCGGAACAGCAACTGCGGTCCGCCAATGCCCAGATCGGTGTGGCCGAGGCAGATTGCCTTCCGCAGCTCAGCCTGACCGGGTTGTTTGGCCATGTCAGCGCGCAGCTCGCGAATTTCTTCACCGCAGGCGCCACAGCCTGGAGCGGTGCTGCCAGTCTGACCGGGCCCATCTTCCACGGGGGGCAATTGCGGGCGCGCTATCGTCAGGCCAAGGCTGCGCGCGACGAGGCTGTCTTGCAATATCAGGCGACGGTGCTGCGGGCCCTGCAAGAGGTCGCCGACAGCCTGCTCTCGCGCCAGAAGCTGGCCGAAGAACATGTCGAGCAGGCGCAAGCCGTGGAAGCCTGCCGGGAGGCGGTCAAGATTTCCCTGGAACGCTACCGCCACGGTAATGCCAGCTACTACGAAGTTCTTCAGGCGCAACAACAGCTCTTTCCCGCGCAGATTGCGCTGGTGCAAACTCAGTTCAGCGAGCTGCTTGCGTTGGTCCAGCTCTACCGTGCGCTGGGCGGCGGCTGGAACGAATGAGGGGGGGAACCAAACGCCACTGCCACTCCACTTCCGCGCCGCGGCTGCTGATCGTACGGAACATCAATCACCCGCCACAGCCTCGGCGGGTTACCATGTCTTGGCGACCAGGCATGACCGCCTGAGAGGGCTCACAATGCAAAGCATGAGACAGAGGGCCTTGACTCAAGTCCTTATCGCGCTTCCCGTCCTGGGGCTGATCAAACCGGCCGTCGTGGCCGCGCACACATGCGCCAAAGGCAACTGCGTGAACGGTCAGGGCCTTCTGGTGTACCCGGACGGGGGCAGTTATGAGGGCCAGTTCAAGGACGGGAGGTTCGACGGCCGCGGCATCAAGATCTTCGACGACGGCGGCCGCTATGAGGGCGAATTCAAGGGCGGCCGCTACGAGGGCAAAGGCACCAGGGTGTGGGGCAGCGGCGAGAAATACGTCGGCGACTTCAAAGGAGGCTTGAGGGATGGCCAGGGCACCCTCACCAGCTCCGGCGGCGCAAAATACGTGGGCGGCTGGAAAAATAACCTTCACGATGGCCGCGGGACGGAAACCCAAGCCAACGGCGATGTCTATGAAGGTGAATTCACAAACGGCAACAGGAACGGGCATGGCGTGACCAGGTCGAGAAACGGCCGCGCCTACGATGGAGAGTGGAAGGACAATCTGTTTCATGGCCGCGGGAGGGAAACCCAAGCCAACGGCGATGTCTATGAAGGTGAATTCACAAACGGCAACAGGAACGGGCATGGCGTAACCAAGTCGAGAAATGGCTTCAGCTACGATGGCGAATGGAAGGACAATCTGGCCCATGGCCGCGGGACAGAAACCCAAGCCAACGGCGATGTCTATGAAGGTGAATTCAGAAACGGGACCAGGAACGCCAGATTGACGATGGCAAACTGGATCTCGACCGCGTGATCGCCCTGGGACCGGCCGACGCGCGGGACGGTTTGTCAGGCACGATTGCGATCCCGTCACGGCCAACCGTCGGCGAGCTACTTGAGGCGATGGTGGTCAGCAGCGACAACGTGGCCTGCGATCGACTGCTCGCGCTTGTGGGCGGCCCCCGCGCCGTGGACGCTGGCATTCGCGGCCTCGGCATCGCAGGGATCACAATCCGCCTCTCGGAGTTGGAAATGGGCGCCGGCAAGAGCGACAACACGTCGACGCCGGCCGCGATGGTCGCGCTTCTCGCCAGGATTGCGCGCCAGAGGGTTGGCCTGGCGCCAGGAAGCTCCAAACGCCTGGAGGACCTCTTGTTTCGGATCGACACCGGCCCGAAACGCATCAAGGGCGCCCTGCCCGCTGGCACGCCCGTGGCCCACAAGACCGGAACCTCGCGCACGCAGGAAGGCAAGACCGACGCCACCAACGACGTCGGCCTCATCTCGCTGCCGAACGGCCACCGCGTGGCCGTCGCGATCTTCGTCCACGCATCCCCCGCCGACGAACAGACGCGCGAGGAAACCATCGCAATCTCGCCCGCGCCGCCTACGACACCTTCGGCGCGCGCTCGCTTCGCCGTGCCCGAGGCCGAATTCATCAAGGCCGGTGAGCTAGAATCTCACTGCGCAAAGCGTAGCCCTGCAACGTCTTGCCACCCGAATCATCGAACCCCATCATGAACTACATGAAAGAACGAAGACTAGGCACGCAAGGTTTGCAAGTGTCGGCGCTCGGCCTGGGCTGTATGGGCATGAGCGAGTTCTATGGTCCACGCGATGATGCCGAGGCCATCGCGACCATCCATCGCGCTATCGAGCTGGGCATCGACTTTTTCGACACCGCCGATATGTACGGCCCGTTTACCAACGAGCGTTTGGTCGGGCGCGCGCTGGCGGGACGGCGCAAGCACGTGGTCATTGCCACCAAGTTCGGCAACGTACGCGGCCAGGACGGCGCGTGGCTGGGCATCAGCGGACGGCCTGACTACGTGAAAAAGGCATGCGACGACTCGCTCATGCGCCTGGGCATCGATCACATCGATCTCTATTACCAGCACCGCGTGGACAAGGACGTGCCCATTGAAGAAACCGTGGGCGCCATGGCCGATTTGGTCGGCGCGGGCAAGGTGCTCTTTCTCGGTCTGTCCGAGGCCGCGCCTGCGACCATCCGGCGGGCGCACAAGGTCCATCCCATCGCCGCGCTGCAAACCGAGTATTCGATCTTCGAGCGCCACGTGGAAAAGGAAATCCTGCCCACGCTGCGCGAACTCGGCATCGGGTTCGTACCGTACAGTCCTCTGGGGCGAGGAATCCTGACTGGGGCGATTCGCAAGGTCGAGGACCTGGGGCCTGGTGACTCAAGGGTCCAGCGTTTTCCTCGCTTTCAGGGCGAGAATTTTGCGAAGAACCTCGCTGTGGCCGACGTGGTCGCCAAGGTCGCGGCCGGCCGAGGCGTCAAGCCCGCCCAGGTCGCGCTGGCCTGGGTGCTGGTCCGGGGCGAGGACGTGGTGCCTATCCCCGGCACCAAACGCCGCAAGTACCTCGAAGAAAACGCAGCAGCCGCTTCGGTGCAATTGTCACCCGCCGACTTGCAGGTTCTCGACCAGGCTGGCCAGGCAGTCGGCCAGCGCTACGCCGACATGCGTCCCATCGATGAGTAGAGGGAAAGCTATCCCAGCGCCGCGCGCAGGTCGGTGACAAAGGCTTCCAGCGCGGGCACTGGATCGCGACCTTCGCTCACGGCCCGCTCGATCACTCGGACTGCCGCGCTGCCCACCACCACGCCGTCGGCAAAGCCGGCCACGGCGCGCGCGTCTGCTGGCGTGGCAATTCCGAAACCCACGGCAACGGGCAGACGGCCGCCGGACAGCTCGCGCACCTGCTGCACACCTGCGGACGTTGCAGCGAGGTTGGGCAGCTGACTGCCGGTGATGCCGGTGAGCGACACGTAGTAGAGAAATCCGCCTGCCACGGCAGCGGCGGCCTTCACCCGCGCCGGTGTCGACGTTGGCGCGATGAGAGGCACCAAAGCCAGGTCCTGCTGGCTAAGGGCTTGGGCCAGTTCTGGATCTTCATCGGGCGGCCAATCCACGCACAAGACTCCGTCGGCGCCAGCCTGCTTGGCTTGAGCGGCGAACTTCGCAGTGCCACGCACGAAGATGGGGTTTGCGTAGCCAAAGAGCACCACGGGAACGTCCGGGTTGTCAGCGCGCACGGCCCGGCACATGTCCAGTGCCTTGGCCATTCCCCCGCCCGCAGCCAGCGCCCGGCGCATGGCTGCCTGAATGGCAGGCCCGTCAGCCGAGGGGTCGCTCCAGGGCACACCCAGCTCGAGCACGTCGGCCCCGGCTCGCGCAGCGGCCAGCAGAAGCCGGCGACTGGTGTCGAAATCGGGGTCGCAGCCGGTCAGGTACAGGACCAGCGCCTTGCGGCCCTGCGAGCGAGCCTTGGCAAACGCGGCGGCTAGGCGCGAAGTCGGCGGCGTGGTTGTCATGACGACACCTCCGCACCAAAGTGCCTGGCGATGGTGCCCATGTCCTTGTCGCCGCGGCCCGAGATGTTGATGATGACGCTGGCACCGTCGGAAAGTCGCTCGGCCACGCGCGGCAGTCCCGCCACCGCGTGCGCGCTTTCCAGGGCCGGGATGATGCCCTCGCGGCGGGCCAGCAGGCGGCACGCGTCCAGCGCCTCCTGGTCCGTGGCGGCCAGATACACGGCTCGTCCTGCGTCGCGCAGGTAGCTGTGCTCGGGCCCGACCCCCGGGTAGTCGAGGCCAGCCGAAATGGAGTGGGCCTCGGCAATCTGGCCGTCGTCGTCGCACAGCACGTAGGAGCGCGTGCCGTGCAGCACGCCGGGCCGGCCCTTGCCCAGAGTGGCGGCGTGGTGGTTGGTATCGACGCCCTCGCCCGCTGCCTCGACTCCGAAAAGCTGCACCCCGGGATCGTTGACGAATCCGCGGAACAGACCCATGGCGTTGGAGCCACCGCCCACGCAAGCCAGGCAAGCGTCGGGCAGCCGGCCGGTGGCAGCCTGGATCTGGACACGCGCCTCGCGGCCGATCACCGACTGCAATTCGCCCACCATGGTCGGATAGGGATGCGGGCCAGCCACGGTGCCCAGCACGTAGTGTGTGGTCCCCACGTTGGTCACCCAGTCGCGCATGGCTTCGTTCATGGCGTCTTTCAGGGTGGCGGTGCCGTCCTTGACCGAGTGGACCTTGGCCCCCAAAAGGTGCATGCGGAACACGTTGAGCGACTGGCGTTCCACGTCGACGGCACCCATGTAGATCTCGCAGGGCAGCCCGAACAAGGCGCATACCGTGGCCGTGGCCACGCCGTGCTGGCCAGCCCCGGTCTCGGCGATGACGCGCTTCTTGCCCAGGCGCCGGGCCAGCAGGATCTGGCCCACGCAGTTGTTCAGCTTGTGCGATCCGGTGTGGCAGAGATCCTCGCGCTTGAGAAACACGCGCAAGCGACGGCCAGGTGCCACATGGTCGGCCAGCCGCGCCGCCTCGGTCAGCGGCGTGGGCCTGCCCACATAGTCACGCAGCAGCCGGTCCAGCTCGGCCCGAAAGGTCGGGTCGGCCGAAAAGTGCTCCCAGGCGGCCGTCAACTCTTCGAGAGCAGGCATCAGGGTCTCGGAGACGTAGCGACCTCCGTAGGGACCAAATCGACCGGGAGTTTGGGGAAGTGTGGACATCGGGCTGGCGCCACTATATGCCTTGGTGTACTTCCGAGTTCAATCAACAGCTCGCGCATCATGTCGACGAAACAAGACGACAGCTTCGACCCCAGCCAGCGTCGGCTTTGCCCAGACGGCTCTTGCGTGGGTCTTCTGGACAGTGATGGGAAGTGCAAGATTTGCGGAATGGTCGGTCCTGGCGGGCTCGCGGTGGCGCCGGCCATGGCCGCCCCCACGCCCCCAGAACCCGACCCAAAGATCGCTGATGAAGCTGTCGCAGCGCCCCCGGCAGAATCTGAGGCGGCGGGTTTTGACCCCAATCGCCGCCTCTGCCCCGACGACGCCTGCATCGGTGTGATCGGCAGCAACGACAGGTGTAGCGTTTGCGGCCGTCACGGCTAACCGTGCGTCGGGTTCTGGCGGATAGTTCAAGCGATACTTGAAGTCATGCGACCAGCACTATAGAGCCGGTCGTGGCACGGGACTCCAGGGCGGTCTGGGCTGCGCCGGCTTCGCGCAAGGCGAACTGCTGCGGCAGCTGGATGCGCACCGCCTCCGAGCGTATCACCCCGAAGAGATCGCTGGCCATGCGGCGCAGGGCCTCGGGGGTGGCGGCGTAGGTGCCCAAGGTCGGGCGGGTGAGATAGAGCGATCCCTTGACGCTGAGGGCGGTGAGATCAAAGGGCGGAACCATGCCTGAGGCCTGGCCGAACATGACCAGCAGGCCGCGCGGCTGCAGACAATCCAGAGATCCGGCAAAGGTGTCCTTGCCCACGCCGTCGTAGACCACGCGCACCCCGCGCTTACCCGTGATCTCGCGCACCCGCTCGACGAAGTCCTCGCGCGTGTAAACGATGACATGGTCGCAGCCGTGAGCTCGCGCCAGCGCCGCCTTCTCGTCGCTGCCCACCGTGCCGATCACCGTGGCCCCCAGGTGCTTGGCCCACTGGCAGGCGATCTGCCCCACTCCGCCGGCCGCAGCGTGCATCAGGATGGTATCGCCGGGCCCAATCTGCGTGGTCTGCAAGAGCAGATACTGGGCGGTGAGGCCCTTGAGCATGATGCAAGCCGCGGTGCGATCGTCGATGTCGTCGGGCAAATGCACCAGGCGCTCGACAGGCACCAGGCGTGCCTCGGCGTACGCCCCCACTGGACCCGTGCCGCAAGCCACGCGATCACCGGGCTGGAAGTCAGTGACTCCGGGGCCGACTGCTTCCACCACACCGGCGGCTTCGCTGCCAAGCCCAGTAGGAAGCGGCAGCTTGTACACGCCCCGACGATGATAGATGTCGACGAAGTTCACGCCAACATAGTGGTGGCGAACCACGGCCTCGCCTGGACCCGGCGCTGCCAGCGTGACCTCCTCCCACGACATGACTTCCGGGCCGCCCGTGTTGTGGATGCGAATGGCCTCGGTCATACACAAAATCTACCATCGCTGTGTGTTCTGGGTACAACTACGTCATGGGCTCCCTGTTTCTCGACGCCTGCCGCGGTGAAACCGCGCCGCGACCTCCTCTGTGGTTGATGCGCCAGGCAGGCCGCTACCTGCCCGAGTACCGCAAAGTGCGCAGCAGCGTCACCTTCCTCGAGCTGTGCAAGACGCCACGCCTGGCTGCCGAGGTCACGATGCAGCCCATCCGGCGATTTGGCTTCGACGCCGCGATCCTGTTTTCCGACCTGCTCATTCCCCTGGAAGCGATGGGGCAGACAGTCACCTTTACCGAGGAGGGTCCCACTCTCACACCGCCAGTGCGAGGCGCGGCTGACCTGGCCCGGCTGGCCCTTTTCGATCCTTGGGAACGCACGCCATTCGTGATGGAGGCCATCCGACTCCTGCGGCCACAGCTCGGCGACACGCCGCTCATCGGATTTGCCGGCGCGCCCTTCACCACCGCGACCTACGCCATCGAGGGCAAGACCTCGCGGCGCTTCGTCGAGACCAAAAGGCTTTTCTACCGCGAGCCGGAGACTGCGCATCAGCTGCTCCAGTTGATCGAGAGTGCCACGCGAAGCTACCTCCTGGCTCAGGTGGCCGCGGGCGCGCAAGCCATCCAGATCTTCGATTCGTGGCTGGGCGTGGCCTCGCCCGAGGAATGGGACGAATTCATAGCCGGGCCCACCGCAAGCCTGGTGGCGGCGATGAAGGCTACCGGCGTACCGGTCATCTACTTTCCCAACGGGGCAACCACCATCCTGGACCGCGTGGCGCGCGTGGGCGCGGATGTCTACGGGATCGACTGGCGTCTGCCGCTCGACGAAGCGCGGGCGCGCTTGGCAGCGGGCGGCGCGAAAAGCGCGGCTGTGCAAGGCAATCTTGATCCGGCTCTTCTCTTGGGCCCGATCGAACGTATCGGGCGCCAGGCCGCCGACGTGATCCGCCGCGGAGCTGGCCGCGGCCACGTCTTCAATCTGGGTCACGGCATCTACCCGGACACGCCGATCGAAAGCGTCGAGGCCCTGGTCCGCGCCGTGCGGGGCGAATAGCTGCGCAGGATTGCACCGTGCTAGCCGTCGTTGCGCTCAACATGGGAGGACCGGATTCGCCGGCCGCGGTGCAGCCTTTCCTGCGCAATCTGTTTGCCGATCCGGACATCATCCAGTTGCGCTGGGCGCGGCCTTTGCAGCCGATCTTGGCGCATTTCATTGCTCGCCGACGGGCCCCTTTCTCGCGGGCCGCGTACGCCCAGATCGGCGGACGCTCCCCTATTCGTGAAGAGTCAACGGCCCAGGTGCAAGCCGTGGTGGCCGCCATGGCCGCCTCTGGTGTCGTGGCCAAGCCGTACCTGGCCATGAGCTACTGGCACCCGTTCCCCGCCGAGACCGCGGCGGCCATGAAAGCTGACGGAATCACGCGGGCGCTGCTGCTGCCGCTCTATCCTCATCGATCGAGAACCACCAGCGGGTCAGCCTTTCGCACCATCGAATCCGCCCTGAAAAGGAAAACGATCGCCACGGCCCGCATCGAGGGATACGCCGCTGCCCCGGGCTACATCGAGGCGCTGTGTGCCCGGCTTACCGAGGCCGCGGGGAAATTGCCGGAACAAGAACGTGCCACAGCACCGGTGCTGTTCTCTGCCCACGGCCTTCCCGAAGCCTACATCCGCCGCGGCGATCCCTATCTCGATGATGTCCGCGCCACCGTGGCGGCGGTCACAGCGCGGCTGGGGCTGGCGAGCCGGGCGCAACTTGCCTTTCAAAGCCGCGTCGGCCGACGGCGCTGGCTCGGGCCCACCACGGAAGAGGCACTCGATGCCTTGGCGGACGCGGGCCATCGGGCCGTAATCGTGGTCCCGGTTTCCTTCACGGGCGAGCACCTCGAAACCCTGCAGGAAATCGACATCCTCTACCGAGATGGAGCTGCCGCACGAGGAATCACCAGCTTCGCTCGCGCGCGAGCCGTCGGCTGTCATCCGGCATTCATCGCCGAGCTGGCGGGCTTGCTCGTAACCACCGCCCGCGATCGCGGCTGGCTCTAGCCTTGCTCACTGGGCGAAGCAGCGCGGGTCAGGCAGGATGGATTTCGTCGGGTCGGCCTGGCCCGCGAAGCGGAAGAACGTGAAGACGCCCACGTCCTCGCCCACCACCGGGACATGGGCGTCTTTGCCCTTGGCGCAGGCGCGGCTGCTGTCGAACTCCAGTTCAGCCAGACCGATGCCGAAGAATCCGGTATTGGCGATGGGGTTGCTGTCGTTGACCACCGCGATCGGGGTCGTTCCGTCGCCGGTATCCAGCTTGTAGAAGTACACCTTGCCGGCCTTTTGTGTGCCGCCCACGTTGGCCTGCAGGGCGGTGACGGCCAGCTCCTTTATGCCGTCGCCATCGATGTCGATAAGCGCGACCCTCTGTCCGAACTCAGACGTGGGGTCGCCATTGGTGAACATCTTGGGCGTCCTGCCGTCGCTGTAAAGGAGGTACGCGCGATCGGGTGGCGCTCCCACAACCAGATCCGCCCGGCCAGCCCCGCGTGGCACCGCCACCAACGCCGTGCCGAATCCCCCCACAGCCGGATTGCCCGCTGGATTGGGCACGCCTTGTTTGCTGGCGCAGAACAGCCCGGCCGGCGACGTCGGGGTGGCTGGATTGATTCCGTATTGCACGATGAACACCTGTCCGGTGCCGCCCTTGACCGGCAATCCCACGGCGATTTCCTGGTTGCCGCCGGCGAGGAAATCCGCGACTGCAAGCGACCGGTGGAGATCCTCGGGCGTCGGCAGAAAGCCCGTGCAGGTGGTTGAAACCGCTGTGGCCGTGGTAACGCCCAGCACGTGAACGCCGTTGTCAGAGACGACGATTGCCTCATCGGCCGCGGTCTGGGTCACCCGCCCGCTGGCAATGGCCAGGCCGAAGTGGTCCTCGGTGACGGGTCCGTCAGTCGGGATTTGCGCACTCTCGAAATCAATCTTGCCGGCATCCCCAACCAGCTTGAGAAACGCAACGCGACCGGCAGGCGTCCCTTGCCCCTGCGGAGGCACGTAGTCCGGTATACCGAGTAGGATAGTGCCCGTGCCGCCGGTACCGCTCAGCCAAGCCGCGCTGGAAACGCCGCCCTGTCCCTGGCTCTGGTCAGCGCCCAGGCCCAAGGCATCCAGATCCTCGCTGGTCGCACTTTGAACCTGGGCTTTGCCGTCGCCGTCGAAATCCGCCACAGCCAGGCTGGGCTTGTCGGTTCCTGCGAACAGCAGACGCGCCGCCATCTTGGGCTTGTCTGCGGGCGGGGCCAAAGGCAGCAATGTTCGGCCGACGTTCGAGCCGAAGCCATCCGGCGCGCCGATGTACTGTACGGGTGCCTTGCCGAGCACCGAAGTGAAATCCCCGGGATCGCAGCCGCCTGCAAGCGCCAGGGCAGAGAACGCCAGTATCGTCCGTCGCATCTTAGAACCTCCCCGTGGCGGCAAGTCCGGCGCCGTCCGGCAAACCGAAGGGCACAAGACTCAGCCTCTTTTGCTCGGGCGTGGTCCGGTTGATGTTGTTGACCGCGGCCGTGCTGGGCGGCCCCGATTCGAGGAAGTTCCACAGCGACAGCAGCGCGGTGATCGCCCCCACCCCGAAGAGCACGTCGGCTTCGATGTAGTCAACCTGCCCGGTGCGGGCGCGCGGATCGTTGCTGTTGGTGAGCCTGGCCGGGTTTCCTATGTCGTTGTTGATCTGGTCTTTTACCTGCATGCCTGCCACGCCCCGCCAGATGCCGAGGCTGAACGACGCCGCCGAAAGAACGGCATAGGCCCACGCTTTGGTCCGCGGGGGCTTGGGTGAAAACTGCATGTCTATGGTCGTCTCGTCGGCGCGGTTGGCGGTCAGCTTGGTCGAGTACGGCTCCATCCCTTCTTGCTGAACGGCGATCTGATGTTGGCCCGGCTTCAACTGATGCTCGCAGGGCATGGCGCAGGCGAGAGTTCCGTCGACCATGAGCTGCGCGCCCTGGCTTTCTTTCCCACCAGCCTTGAGCACGGCATACTCGACCGTCTCCAGGGTAATCGTGTGTGTGGTGGCGGTTCCCGGCTCGACGGTGATTTCCTTCTGACTCGTCTGGTAACCGGGCCGCGCCACCCACAGCGTGTGCTTGCCTGGTTTGAGGTGCCCGGTGTACGGGGTCTTGCCGATGGCGCCGATTTCCTGGCGATCGATGAACACATCGGCGCCCGGCACGTTGGCCACGACCTCAATCCAGCCCAGGAAGTGCTGTTCGGAGAGCGCGATGTAGATCTCCACGACCTTGTCGGTGCGCGGAGAGATCTCTCGTTCCTCTGACTTGAACCCCTGGGCTTCGAAAATCAGCTTCACCGGCTTGGGCTCCAGCGAACCCTGCCAGGGGGTGGTGCCGAAGATCCCCTTGGACTTGTCGTCGAGGTAGATGGTCGCGCCGGTCGGCTTGGACTCGATGATCACCAGCCCCTTGGTCGCGATAGTGGGCAGCACCGCCGCGGGCGCAGGTACCTTCTCCGCGGTCTTGGCCGCCGGGGGCGGTGGCGCCAGCAGCGCCTTCAGGCTCTCGATGCGGGTCTTGACGTCCGCGGCATCGCGGGCCTGCGGATCCTTGTCGAGGTAGCGCTGGAACATGTCCACCGCGCGATCCAGTTTCTTGGCCTTTTCGAAAGCGACGGCTGCGTTGAAGAGAAATGAGCTGAAGGGTTTCTTGTCATAGGCCGACAGGAAGCCCGCCGCCGCATCGTCCCACTGCTCCTTCAAATAGAGGACTTGGGCATCCTCGAATTGCGCTTTGGCTGCCTGCAGGGCCGGGTC
>Ga0265330_10000298_pt1 | contig 35992 bp, 31 predicted proteins | sample 41919metaG_FD_202083 | JGI IMG/M metagenome (GOLD analysis project Ga0265330, IMG submission 202083) | Rhizosphere microbial communities from Carex aquatilis grown in University of Washington, Seatle, WA, United States - 4-19-19 metaG | ecosystem: Host-associated > Plants > Roots > Rhizosphere...
CCTTGTGGTTCATGTGTGGTTGCCCACATGGTGCCCGTGTACGGCCAACTTGCGCAGAAGATCGCGCCGCGCCAAGTCCTCGGGCCGGTTGCGCACGATGTGTTGGCCCATGACGAAGAACACCGCTTTCAGGTTGCGGCGATCCAGTTCGTCCAGGATGAGCGGCGTGCCCTGCAAGTCCGGGCCGTCGTCGAAGGTCAGCAGCACCAGGCGCCCGGCGGGCCCGTGCGCCGTGACGGCTGGCGCTTCACCCGGCAGCGGAACCAGGTAGCGCGGGAATGTCGTGGGCAAGGTGGGCAGAGGCGTCTGGGCGCTCGCGCCCGGCTCCCTCCCCAGGCCCTGACCTAGGCCGGCCGGCTCGCCGATGACCGCAGAACTGGCCGAGAAACGGCGCGGTGCCTGTTGCTCAGGCAGCACGCCCCCACCGCTGGCCGACAGGCACAACGGCGCCATCATCGCGAGAGAAGCGAAAATTCCGCGCAGCACGATCCCTCAGGATCATATCAAACGGCGGATCGCCTCGCTCCTTTAGTGTGCCCTGATGCGTTGGCCAACGTCTCGGGGGAATACCGGGCAAGCGCAGGCCGGCCCGCGCGTGCGTGAGCGGTAGCGTGAGCGGCCGGCGGAAAGCGTGCGCGACTCGCGTGAGCGTGATCGACACGCTCTTCGCCTTCCGCGTAACGAACTCGCTCACGCTCACGCCCTCGCGAGCCGCGACCCGCGAGCCGGCCTCTTTCGGGCGGTGCTGCGAGACTGCGGCCGAGGCTAGAATGGAATTTCGTCGTCCCCAGCGGGCGGAGGACCGCTCCCGCCCGCGTCGCTGGGCTCACTGGGTGACTGCTGTGTTTCCTCGCCCCAGCCCGGACGACCGCCGCCAGCGCGCCGTCCGCCGCCGCCGCCGCCATTCTCGGCACCTGCGCCGCCACCGAGGAAGACCACCCGGTCGGCCACCACCTCAGTGCTGTAACGCTTCTTTCCGTCCTTGTCATCCCAGGAACGAGTTTGCAGCCGGCCCTCGACGTAGACCATGCGCCCCTTGGACAGGAATTTCGAGCAGTTCTCGGCCTGCTCGCCCCAAACGTTCACCCGGTGCCACTCGGTCTTTTCCTGCTTCTGGCCGCTCTTGTCCTTCCACACCTCGTTGGTCGCGACGCTCAGATTGCACACCGCCCGGTTGCTCGGCGTGTACTTGAGTTCGGGGTCGGCCCCGAGATTCCCGACCAGTATGACTTTGTTGACACTACCCATGGGGCTGTTACCTCCTTGCCTTTGGCGGCCTGAGTTTCTTCTTTCACTTTCCAAGCGGGGGGTCAATCACCGCTAGCAGAGTATCGGCAACCGGGCCTTCGGGTTTCGTGTCGCGGCCGCGATATAGTGCGTTCCTTCATGGTCATTTCAACGCTGGGCGTTTGCATAGCCCTCATCGCTTCCACCACAGCACCGGCTGCGCGCGGTCCGGTGGCCGACCTGGCGCGCGGTTTTCTCGCCCTGCGCGCCGGCGACTACCACGAATCAGCGCGCGCTCTCGACGGTCTGCCGCAGAGGCTGCCGCGCAACCGGGACTATGCCCTCTACTTGCTCGGCGAGAGTCTCTTCTACGACGGCTCCTACGCCAGGGCGCGCGTCGCATTTTCCGAGTTGGCCAAGGTTCGGCTCTCGCGCTTCACTGGTATCGCCGCCTGGCGCGTGGCGGACTGCCAGTGGATGCAGGGCCAGCGAAGTGAGGCTGCGGCGTCGTACCGGAGCTTGCTCGAAAGAAAGGCGCCGGGAACCGATCCGGCGGTGGCGCGTTTTCGACTGGCGGAGTTCGCTGCCGAGACGGCAGCGCCGCGGGGAGGCGCCGCGGCCCAGGAAGCGCGCCGTCTCTACCTGCAGGTACACCTGGAATTTCCTGCGCACCCGTTGGCCGCCGAGGCGTCCAAGCGCGCGGCAGTTTTGAGCGCCCCGGCCGCGGACGTGCCTGAGTCGGCGGTGTTTTCGCCCCGCGAGCGGCTGCGCCGTGCGACAAAACTGACCGAGGGGCGCGAGTACCAGGCCGCGCTCGACGAGCTGGCCTTGCTCCCCGCGGCCTTGCCCGCGGATCTGATAGCCGAGCGCGACTTCGCCGTCGGGATGGCCAAGTACAACATGAGGCGCGACTACGCCGGCGCCGCGGCCCTGCTGCAGAAGGTGGCTTCCCAGCTCGCCGGCGAGCAAGCGGCCTTTGCCGCGTTTCACGGCGCGCGCGCGCTTTCCCGCATCGAGCGCAACGACGAGGCCATCGCCGGCTACCACCAGGTGGTCGAGCGCTACCCGACATCGAAATGGGCGGCCGAAGCTCAGTTCCGTTCCGGCTGGTTGGACATCAACCGTGGTCGTTTCCGCGAGGCCTTGCCCAGCCTGCAGGCCACCCTGGCGCGCTATCCGCACAGCTCGTTTGCCGACGACGCCGCCTGGTATCTCGCGCTGGCGCACCACCTGCTCGGTGAGCCGAACGAGGCGCTGCGCGCCCTCGACCAATACGAGCGCCTGTCCCACAACAACAACGATGCGGGCATGCGCGTGCGCTACTGGCGGGCGCGATTCTTGGCGCAGGCCGGGCTTGTCGACGAATCGCGCCGCCAACTGCGCGAGTGCGTACATCACTCGCCCCTCGGCTACTACGGCCTTCTGGCAGCCGCGCGGCTTCGCCAGGCGGGCGAGAAGGTGACCGTCGACTGGCCGGTCTGGTCCGCGCCCGCGCCGGCAAATAGGGCCAAGCTGGCGCACGATCCGGTGCTGGAGAGCGCGCGCGAGTTGCTCCAGGCCGGGCTCGACGTGGAGGCGGGCGAGGAGCTGGGACGGGCCGAAGCGAGCGTCCTGCAACACCTGGGCAAGGCGAACGGGACCAGTTTGCTGCTAGAAGAATACCCACGCATGCGCGCCTTCCATCGGGCGCTCCGGCTGGCCGAGAACCATGGCGCCTCGGCCCTGACCTCGGCACCGACCGGGCCGGCGCGCCTTTTCTGGCAGGCTGCCTACCCGCGCGCCTTCCGGAATCTGGTTGAGCCGCTGGCGTCAACCGCCGGCGCGCCCGACCTGTTCGTCTACGCGATCATGCGCAAGGAATCGTCGTTCCTGCCCCACGCGCTTTCGCCCTCGGATGCGCGCGGTCTGCTCCAGCTCATCCCGACTACCGGCCAGGAGGTCGCCAAGCACCTTGGCGTGCCCTTGTTTACCGACGAGCTGTTCGATCCCGAAGTCAATGTGCGCTTCGGCGCCGCGTACCTGGGAGGGCTGCTCAAGAGATTTGGCGACCAGATCGCGCTGGCCGCGGGTGCGTACAACGCTGGCTCGCACGCCATGATGCGCTGGTGCGACCAATGGGGGAGCCGACCGCTCGACGAATTCGTGGAGCTGGTCACCTACGATCAGGCACGCGAGTACATCAAGCGCGTGCTGGCCGTGTACGCGCACTATCGCTGGCTCTACGGCGAGCCCTTCGAGCTGTCCCTCGCGGTCAATCCTCATTACACAAAAGACGGCATCAACGACTGACGGAAAACGCCGCCGGCCTCGGTGATGGAGCTTGAACAGAAACAAGCCCTCATGCTACGAGCCTCCCTCCGTTCCAAATTGCGCGTGCCGCTTGGGTGGGGCTGCCAGGTCGTGCGGCCCGTGGTATGTCCGGCTGGCCATGAGCAAGCGACATTCCTTGTCACAGTCCGACCTGCGCGACCGCAGTGCCGACTTGCGCCGCGAGTTCGAGGAAGAACTGGCCGCCCTGGTCGAAATCCCGTCGGTGAGTATGGATCCCGAACGCCGGGCGGACGTCGAGCGGGTGGCGCAAACCGCGGCCGATCTGCTGCGCGAGCTGGGCGCCCAGGTCGACTGCCTCAAGACCGCAGGCTTGCCCTTGGTGCTGGGCCGCCTCGTGCAAGACCCCAAATTTCCAACGGTGACCATCTACAATCACCTCGACGTGCAGCCCGCGGAAGCCGACGAGTGGCACAACCCGCCCTTCACTCTGGTCCGCGACGGCGACCGGTGGCTCGGTCGCGGCACCACCGACGACAAGGGGCCTGCCCTGGCCGCGCTCTTCGGGGCGCGGCTGGCCTTGCAAGATGGCGTGCGTCTCAACTTCCAATTCCTCTGGGAAACCGAGGAAGAGATGGGCAGCCCTAGTTTTCAAACTGCCCTCCGCAGGCTGGCAGCGGGCGACAAGCACCGGGCCCCGCTGCGCACGGATTCGATCGTGGTGTCCGATACGCAATGGCCCCAGGCAGGCCGGCCGGCGATCCCCTACGGCCTGCGCGGCCTGCTGGGTTTCTGTGTGCGCCTGCGGACCGGCGACAAGGACGTGCATTCAGGCACAACCGGGGGCGCGGCCCGCAACCCGCTCGGTGAGTTGTGCGCGCTCATCAGCGCCTGCTACGACGCGCGCAGCGGCCGGGTGAAGATTCCGGGGTTCTACGACGACGTCCGTCGCTCCAGCGCAGCCGAACGACGACGGCTGGCGGAGGCGGGTTTCTCCCGCCGCCTCTTCCAGCGCGCGCACGGCCTTGCCAGCGTGCGCTTCTCCGATGACGCTCGCCTGTGCGAGGCCACCACGATCGCTCCCACCTTCGAGGTGCACGGCCTGACCGGTGGCTACACCGGAGCGGGCATCAAGACCATCGTGCCCCATTTTGCCGAGGCCAAGCTGTCCTGCCGGCTGGTGCCCGACCAGACGCCGGCCCGCGTGTTTCGCTCGATCGAGCGCTTCGTGCGGAAACACTGCCCCGATGCCGAAGTGGTTCACGAAGCCTCGCTGTCGCCCTATCTCGTCGATCCGTCGGGTCCCCACCTGGAAGCTGCCCAGCAGGCCATGTTCGAGGCTTTTGGCAAGCGGCCCGCGCTCACCCGCGAGGGTGGTTCGATCGGCGCGGTGGTGACCATGGCTCGCGTCCTACGTGCGCCCGTGGTCCTGCTCGGCCTGTCGTTGCCCGAGCACGGCTACCACGCGATCGACGAGAACTTCGACTGGGGCCAGGCCGGCGGGGGCATGGAGATGTTCTGTCGCTACTTCCACAAGCTGGCCGCTCTCCCTCGACGTTCGTAGCCTGCGTTTGTCCACGCGCCCAATGAGCCCGACGCACGAGCGCGGCGCTCAATCGGGAATTTCCAGGATGGTCGCTGTGAGCGTCATGGCACCACGCGATCCTGGCGCTATTCTTTGCTGATGTCTTCACCCGATGCCCCGCCGGCCAGCGACGATGGCGCCCAGCCGCGGCCCATCGCGGAGCAGCGGCGTGGTGCCTGGAAGATCGTCATCTCGGTGGTCGTCGTGGCCGTCGCCTTGGGAGGCCTTCTCTGGGCATCGACGCGAGAAGGGGCGGAGTACTACAAGTACGTCGACGAGGTTCTGGCCGACGCCGCCCGCTACCAGGGCAAACGCCTGCGCGTGCATGGCGACGTGGTCGAGGACTCACTGCAGTCGGACAAGGCGTCGTTGCGCTATCGCTTCAAGCTTGCCAGCCGAGCCCCGCGCTCGCCCGCCACGATTGCCGCCGAGTTTCACGGCATCCCGCCCGATACTTTCAAGGCAGGCGCCGAAGTCATCGCGGCCGGGGTGCTCGCGCCTGATGGGCGCCTTCTGGCCGACAAGATCGAGACCAAGTGCCCGTCGAAGTACGAGGCGAAGTAGGTTCGCGATCGGCCTACGACGAACGTGAAGCCCTCTCCTTGCGAACGCCGCCTACGCGGGCTGCGCGCTCCGCGAGCTGGGCTGGGACTCTTGGGCAGCAGACTCCGCCCTTGCGATCCATTTCAGCCACGCACTGGTTGCAGGGCACGCAGCCGCTCTCGCGCGTCGAGCCTGCGGCGTACTTCGCAATGAGATCCGGATCGTGGATCAGCGCGCGGCCCATCGCGGCCAGCTCGAAGCCCTCGCGCATCGCCATGTCCAGATCGTCCTTCGACTTGATGCCGCCCAAGAGGACAAGAGGCATTCGCACCGCCTGCCGGACCTCGCGCGCCAGCGGCAGGAAGTAGAGTGGCTCGAAGGGATAGGCGTGGATCAAAGCCGGGCCGAAGACCGCCAACGCCAGCTTCTGCCGCCAGCTTTTCTCCACCGCGATCATCTGGCGCAACGGCCGCTCGCCACGAAACAGGTAGAAGGGATTGCGGCTGACGAACCCGCCTGACAGCACCAGGGCGTCCGCGCCCCGGGCTTCCAGTCTGCGCGCCACCTGCACGCTCTCATCGAGTTCCAGACCGCCGCGAAATCCGTCGCGCAGGTTGACCTTGGCCAAGACAGGAATCCTCGGCGGCAAGGCGGTCCGTACCCGCTCGACCACCGACAGCGCGAAACGCGCGCGATTTTCCAGCGATCCGCCGTAGCGATCGCGGCGCGTATTGGTGCCGGGGCTGAGAAACTGGCTCAGCAGATAGCCGTGCCCTAGATGCAACTCTACCGCGTCGAACCCGGCCTCACGCGCCAGCCGGGCCGCCTCAACGAAGGCGCCGGTCACTTCCTCGATCTCCGCCTCGGTCATCGCATCGGCCAGCACGCGGCCAGAAAGCGCGCCCACCAGGTTGAGCGCGCGCGACGGGCCCATCGGTCTTCGCCGCGCCAGATCGCGGTTGTTGCAGAAGGCGCCGCAGTGGCCGAGTTGGAGCGAAGCGGCCGCGCCCGCAGCATGAACCGCCGCGGTGAGCGCGCGCAGATCGGGGACCAGCTCTGGCCGCATGTGAAGTTGATCGGCAAAGGTGCGCCCGTCGGATGCGACCGCACAGTAGGCCACGGTGGTCATGGCCACCCCGCCCTTTGCCAGCGCGCGATGGTGCTCGACGAGCGCCGGGCTCACGCGGCCGCCTGGGCTCATTCCCTCGAATGTCGCGGTCTTGACGATCCGGTTGCGCAGCGAAAGCCCGGCCAGCCTGAACGGCGAAAAGGGATCTCTCACGGCGTGCCCCCACGCTTGGGCAACCAGGGAGCGCGCCTGCGCAGAAGATCGATCACCCACTGCGGAGCAAGGACCGACAGCAAGGTCATGGCTCGCGCAAGCCAGCCCGGGATGCGCTCGGCCCGGCAAGCGAACATGGCACGCAGCCCGGATTCGGCCACGGTGGTCGCGTCCATCAAGATCCCCAGCCGCTGCGCCCGCTGCACCGGAACCACATTGGTGTCATAGAGGTTCGTCGCGGTGGGGCCAGGGGCCAGGCAGGTGACGTTCACGCCATACACGCTCATCTCACTGCGCAGCGACCGGGCGAACCCGCGCAGATACTTCTTGCTGGCCCCGTAGTAACTGATTCCTGGGAAGTCACGCCAGGCTGAGATGCTCGACACGATGAGGATGTGACCGCGGCCGCGCTCGCGCATCTCGCGGCCGAAACAGGTACAGAGCAAGGACGGCGTGACCACGTGAAGCTGCAACATCGCATTCGCCCGCCCAAGCGACGCGTCCACAGCCTCGCCAAAGAAGAAGAACCCGGCGTTGCTGACCAAGATGTCGACCTGCAAGCCCTTGCCGCGCACGGTTTGGTACAGCTCCTCGGCAGCCTTGGGCCGCGCCAGGTCCGACACGATGGCGTGGACGGCCACGGTGTTCGCCGTGCCGATCTCCTGCGCGATGGCCGCTAGTTCAGCGGCTCGATTGCTCACCAGGATCAGCTCGTATCCAAGCGAACCCAGGTGCAGCGCGATCGCGCGGCCAATGCCCGAGCAGGCCCCGGTGACCAGAGCCACGCGAAGGCGTTCATCGGCACGCCGAAGCTGCTTTCTCACAAGTACCGCAGCCCATCGACCACGCGCAGGCGGGCGGCGCGGACGGCCGGGTAGAGGGTGGCCACGAAGCAGATGAGCTGGGTGGCGGCCGCCACCAACAGGATCTCGCGCACGGAGATCTGCACCGGCAGACGCGCGATCAGGTACACCTTGGGATCGAGCGGATAGCCGTAGAGCGCCGCCAGGGCGCAGATGGCCAGGCCGTACAAAATGCCGAGTCCGGTTCCGGCAAAGCCCACGAAGGTTCCCGCGGCCAGGAAGACCCGCAGCAGGGTGGCAGCGCGCGCACCCATGGAGGCGAGAATCGCGATCTCGCGCACCTTGGACAGCACGATGAGCATGAGCGAGGCGATGATGTTGAACGCGGCCACCACGATGATGAAGAACAGGAGAATGGCAATCACCAGCTTCTGCATGGACAGCGCCGCGAACAGATTGCGATTGAGGGTCTTCCAGTCGATCACGCGCGCCTCGGGGCCCAGCCGGCGTTCGACCTCGGGTTCGATGCGAACGGCCTGCATCGGATCGGTGAAGCGCAACTCCACGCCAAAGATGGACTGGCGCGCGTTGCCCATGCGGCGCGCGTCCTCCAGGTTGATGTAGGCCAGGCGCGCATCGTACTCGTGGAAACCCAGCGATGAGATGCCGACCACGCGAAAGGTGTAGGCGCTGGGAGCCGAGTCGATTCCCCCGGAGAACGGCACCAGGACCTGCAGGCAATCGCCCACCCGGCTGTGCAGGCGGCGGGCCAGTTCGCTGCCCAGCACGATCCGGCCCGCCGGTTCGGCGGCGGGGTCGGCGACAGGCTGCGCCTCTGCGCAGTGGGCCGGCCGGCCCAGGTCGGCGACCGAGCCGGCCACCATGATCCTTCGCAGTTCGGGTGCGCCGTCAGACAGGTCGACACCTTTCAGATTGGCGCCCACCTTCCCGATCATGACCTCGCCCGCGGTGAAGCTGAATGTGGACATGCGCTCCAGCCCCGGCAGGCCCGCCAGGCTCTTCTTGATCGCCTCCGCGTCCCGCTCTGCTTCGGCCATGTCTCGTTCCAGGCCGTACGAGGTCACGATGAGGTGTGCATTCACCGCCAGGACCTTGTCCTGAAACTCGCGCTCGAAGCCGCTGGTCACGGCCAGCACCACCACCAGCGATGCAACTCCCAGGACAACTCCCATTGTCGAGACCGTGGTGAAAACGGAAAACACCCGCAGCAGCACGAACAAGAGCATGGCCAAGGCCGCCACCAGCGTGAGGATCACTCCCGTAGTTTCCGCGCCGCGCGCGTGACCGCGAGACGCTGCCAGCAACCCGAGGCCGGCCGCGACTCCCACCATCGTTACGTACAGGCCAACCCGGATGGCCGGCGAGGATGTCGTGCGTTGCAGATAGCGAACCGCCACGAAGCGCTCGAAGCGGTACGCGAAGAAAAGAGAAACGATCGCAGCCAGGACGGCGAGCCCCACTACGATGGGGCCGATGAAGAACGCCGATTCGCCGAACAACCTGGTCATCAGCGGGAAACGGGACATGTGCTGCGCAAGCTACGGGACGAAGACCGCGCGGTCAAACCCGAGGGAGCAGCGCGCGCCGTCGCGGGCGCGCAAGGTCCCGCGGACGTCGCAGCCCCGAGACCTTCCTTGACAGAGCCGACCAGCAAAACTTACCGTTGCACTTCGATGGGCCTGGTTCGTTCTCATCTCGTCGCGTTAACTGCGATCTTTGTGACGGCCACGTTCGCCTCTGCCGCTTGGGCTGGGAGGAACGATCTGAATCTGCTGAACCTGTGTCCCCAGACGCCTTCCCTGCTGGCAGGCAAGGTAGAGTGCTCCTGGGTGCAGCGCGCAGGCGACGGCTCGATAACCCAGCCGGTAGGGACCTACCTCCAGAGTCTCCAGGGTCTCCAGGGTCGGCAGGATTTCCGCAGCCTGATGTCCGAACTGGGCGTCGTGCTCGCGCCCCGCATCCCCATGGTGGCCGATACGGCAGGTATCGCGGGATTCCAACTTTCCGCCGAGCTCGGCATGACAGGAATCAGTAGAAACCGGACGTTCTGGAACGGCGTCGAGGCGGTGTCGGCGAGCAACACCATGGGGGCGACGCGACCGGATCCCATGCTGACGACGGTGGGGGCCTTTGTGCGCAAGGGGATCTGGCTGCCGGTGCCCACTATGGAGCTGGGATTCGGGGCTGTGCACCTGCTCGATTCGCACCTCCTGGCGTGGCAGGGCTACGCGAAGATGGCAGTCCACGAGGGGTTTCACGACTGGCCGGTCCCCTCGTTCGCCGTGCGCGGAGCGGTTTCATACCTGACCGGCACGGATCAGGTCACCATGACGACCACCAGCGTCGACCTGCTGATATCGAAGGGATTTGGGCTGCTAGGGACGGCGCGGCTCGAGCCCTTTGTGGGGTGGAGCTGGATGTGGATCTTCGCCCACAGCGGGCGTCTTGACGCAACCCCCGCGTGCGACGCCACCCAGCTTGCAGCCCTGCCTGCTGGCAGCGATCCGGGAAACCAATACTGCTCCTCGTCCCAGTCCGGAACGAAGAACGACTTCAATGCGAACTTCAGTTTCCCGGGCCAGAACGCCATCACTCGCTATCGATTGTTCGCCGGATTCAAGCTCCGGTTCGCAATCGCATTCTTCGCAGCGCAGTACGAGGTCTTCTTCGCCGGCTCGAGCCGCGACGGAAGCGCGTTTAGCGCCAAGGATCAGAGCGCCACTCAAAACGCTCTGTCACTCAGCGCCGGGCTTGACTTCTGACGCTTGCAGAATCTGCCGCATCATCATTGCTTGTGTAGCCGGCCCCCGCCCAAGATGGGCTCCTCCGGCTCGCTGCCGAGACCCAGCAGCGCTAGTGAGCCGTCAGGCCGGTGCGGATGATCTTGCGCAGCCCTTCGACCGGAAGGCGGGGTCCCCGCTTCTCTTCTTCGAAGATGATCTGGGCCATCGTGGCAGCCGTCAGATCCTGCTGGGTCGTCTTGTCGATGACCCGGATCTCGTCACCGTTGCGAATCAGACCGGCAATCTGTTGCAGAGTGACATAGTGGCTGTCGTGGGTGTCGTAGAGCTTCCTGTTCGAATACCGTTTGATCGTGCGTACAGTCATGCTGCTAATCTGCCGTGTCTGTATGGCGCGTCAAGGACTAAGTCATAATTCCGCGTTATCAAAGCGAAATTTCTTGTGAGAACGAGCCAGCGAGCAGACTCCATGCGGCATCCGGGCACACCGGTCGGTACGCGGTGGCAGACGACATGTACCTCGAACTCGAGGGCGCCGGTCAACGCTAGGGCTTGGGCGCCTGGTCGTTGACCTGGGCCGAGCCGGACTTGGGCTGCTCGCCGGAAATCTCGCTCTTTTTCGGGGACACGTCGATCTCATTCGCAGTCGTGACAGCCCGCTTGAAGTTCTTTATGGCGCGGCCCAGCCCGTCACCGAGCTGGGGGAGTTTGCTTGCGCCAAACACCACCAGGATGACGAGAAGAATAAGGACCCATTCGCCAGCTCCCATTCCAAACATGTGTACTCCGAGGTCCTCTATACCACCGCCCAACCAGGGGAGCAATCGAGCGAATAGGCCATTTCTTGGACCCCTGTGGACGATCCTGTACGATCTGGTCCCATGCGGCTGACAGCGCGCGCTGCCCCAATACTGATTCCGATAGGCGTGGTCGCCTTCGCGACTTCTGTACTCGCTGGCCAACCCGCCGGACCTGCCGCAGACCCGATTCAGGAGAACCCCGCCGAGCGCAAGGCCGTAAGGGGCGCTCCGGTCGACGAGTTGGATGCCAACGAAAGCCCCGAACTGCGCGAGGTTCACCGTTTCGAAGAGCGCGCCTTTCCGCGGCTTGGCGCGCCCGAACTGCTGGACGCCGAGCCTGACGACGCTGCCCTACCCCTGCCGCCCGGGCTCACCGGCCGCTGGGGCGGAACCGGAGACATTCCCCGGCAGCTGCGCAGTCCCGAGACCCCGGCCCGGGGTGACAAGACGGCTGCTTCGTCAAGACCCGCGTGGACCCTGGCTCTGGCCTTGCCCGAGCTTCCGGTGCGCTGGGCGCCCCAGGTGATTCGCTATCTGGAGTTCTTCAAGAGCGATCCCAAAGGTCACGCCATCATGGCCTCGTGGCTGCGCAAGATGGAGCGCTTTCGGGCCGCCTTCGAGACCGTGCTGATACACAACGAGCTGCCTAAGGATCTCATCTACCTTGCCATGGTCGAAAGCGGTTTCGAGCCAGGTGCCACCTCGAACAAGAGCGCGGGCGGAGTGTGGCAGTTCATGCCCTCGGTGGCGCGGGCTTACGGACTTGAGGTTAGCCACTGGGTCGATGGCCGCCGCGATCCCGAGCGGGCTGCAGAATCAGCCGCGCGCTATCTCAAGGATCTCTACGTCCGCTTCGGTTCGTGGCACCTGGCCTTCGCCGCCTACAACGCGGGGTACGGCGCCATCCTGCGTTCCATCGCTCGCTACAACACCAACGACTACTGGGAGCTCTGCCGTCACGAATCGGGACTACCCTGGGAGACCACGCTCTACGTTCCGAAGATTCTGGCCGCGGCCATCGTGGGGCACAACCGGGCCGCGTTTGGCTTTGCCGATGTGCCGCCCGATCCGCCCTGGGCGTACGATACTATCCAGGTGCCGGCGGGGACGTCGTTTGCCACTCTGGCGCGGGCAGCGGGTACCAGCCCTGAAACAATCGGGGCGCTCAACCCAGAACTCCTGCGCGATCGCGTGCCGCCCGATCGCGGTCCCTGTACGGTTCGCATCCCGCTGGGCTCGTCGGGGCTCTATGCCCGGGCGGTGGGACAACTTCGCAAATCAGGAGAGCGACCCGAGACGCTGGTCCTGCGTTTCGGCGAGACCCTGGAAAGCGTGGCCAAGGCGCGCGGTGTTTCCCTGCGCGAGCTCAAGCGCCTCAACGGCGTGAGCGACGCCGCCGATCTGCGCGGGGGAACCACCATCCTGGCCCCGGCCCGGTCCGGGGTCACGGCCCCGGCGTCCAGTGGAGGCGATGCGACCGACGACACCATCCTCGTTGCGGTGCCCGATCGCACGCTCAACATCCCGGGCAGCGAGCGTGTCTTCTATCGTACGCGGGAAGGCGACACCCTGGACGAAATCGCCGATGTCTTCCACGTGACTGTGGACCACCTGGTCGACTGGAACAACCTCGACCCTGAGGCCAAGCTGCAGCCCAGGCTGGTCTTGCAGATCTTCGTGCGGGATGGCTTCGACCGGACCAATGTGGCGTTGCTCGACCCTGACAAGATTCGCCTGGTCACGTTGGGCTCGCAGGAATTCCTCGACCTGGAGGCGGCCCGCCGGGGCAAGACGCGACTGCAATACACAGCGCGGCCAGGCGACACGCTGGCCAAGATCGCGAAACGCTACGGGCTCGCGCCCGGCGACTTGGCGCGCATCAACCGGCTCTCGGCCGCCAGCGAACTCGGCGACGGGCAGAAGATCGTTGTGTACTCCCCAACCCCGGAACTGCCACGCGAGATCACAGCAGCGAACAGCGTCTCCGCCAAGCGTTCGGCACCGACCGGAAAGACCGTCTTGGCCAAGAGCACCCCGGCGCAGGCGATGCCCAAGCGAACGGCGGTCCATGGTCCTGTCAAGACTGCGTCGACGGCGAATGGGGCGCGGCCGACGCCGGCAGCGAGGCCAGGCGCGAAGAGCGACGCAAAGCCCGGGGCCAAGCCCGCGGTCACGACTGGCCCGGCCCCGCGCGCGGTGTCCACCGCCACGAAGACGGCAGCGAGCAAGCGGTAGTCTTTGACGACGACACGATTTGTTGTGGGAAGGGCGGACGCCGGACTGCGCCTGGACGCGTTCCTCGTGCGGCAAAGACTGGTGCCCAGTGCAACCGCTGCCCGGCGCGCGATCGTTTCGGGAATCGTGTCGGTCGCCGGGCGACCTGGCAAGAAGGGGTCGCATGTGGGCGAGGGTCAGGTGGTCGAGCTCGCAGCCCCCATCCAGGACCGGGTCATGCCCACGCCCGCGGCCGAGGTTCCGCTCCCTGTGCTGTACGCCGACGACGACCTGGTGGTCGTCGACAAGCCCGGGGGCTTGCCTTCCCACCCGCTTCGCGCCGGTGAAGGGCCGAGCGCGGCGGGCGCCCTGGTGGCTCGTTTTCCGGAGTGCGGGAAGGCCTCGCCCGATCCGAGGGAAGCGGGCCTGGTGCAGCGCTTGGATCGCGGCACGACCGGAGTACTGGTGGCGGCGCGCCGTCGCAACCTCTGGCCAACCCTGCGCGACGCACTCGCGGCGCCCGAGTGCGAGAAGACGTATTGCGCCGAGGTCGTAGGACTATTTCCCGACCTTGGCGCCGGTCAGAAGGACTTCGTGAGCCCGGGGGCCCAACCCGGTACCCTGATCGTGGCGGCGCCCATCGGCCGCGTGGGCCGTCGCGGATCGCGGGTGAGGCTGGGCGGCGGCCGCCAGCCCTTGCCCGCGGTCACCAAGGTGACTCTCGTGGAACAGAGATCCGCAACCGCGCTTGTTGAAACGCGGCTCTGCAAGGGCAGAACCCACCAGGTCCGCGCGCACCTCGCCTACCTCGGCATACCGGTTGTGGGCGACACCACCTATGGCGAAGCCGACGGGAATGGCGAGCCTCCAGCTTTCCTGCACCTGCACGCCGCCGCGATCGTGTTCAAGCACCCGAGCACCGGTCAACTTCTGCGCATCGAGGCCCCGCTCCCCGATTGGGCGCGCCGTGCTCTGCAATCTGGCTAGCCTTTTGTGAGCCAGCTAACTTCCTGGATCCCCAACCCGCACAATGCCCCTATTCAAATTGGGCGAGGCTTGTCTCCACCAGCAGGTGCAGCGTTCGATAGAACGTGAGCAGCTCATCCGACGAGCCGAAGCTCTCGGTCCATTCCCCAAGGGTGCGGCTTCCGTCGAGCAGAGCCCACACCTCACGCGGAGTGGGCCCCAGGCGAAAGGCTTCGGGGTTGATGCGGGGGTTGGGCATCGCATGCGGCCGGAATCCGGTGAGCGGCGCGAACCGGCTGGCCAAGAAATCGTAGCTCAGGGCCAACACGCCGGCGCCCAGGATCTCGAAGCTGTTGAGCCCGAGCGGGAACGCGGCCACAGGGTTCTCCAGGCCATGGAAGAAGCTGAACTCGCCCTCGGTCCAGGTGAATAGCTCCATCACGCGCTCGCGCACCTGTTGCGACAAGAGCCGGAACACGTCGAGCGGCTTCATGAAGCCGAGCCCAACCAATGACTCGCCCAGCTTGCCCGAGAAGCGCGGCATCTCGGCCAGCGCGCGCTCGAGATCGGAAGGGCGCAGAAAGCCGCGCGTGACGAGGTATTCGCCGAAGCGATCGCCGGTCATGTTGGAGTTTACCGACTCGGGTGCGCCGTTCACGAGGTACACGTCCTTCACCAGCTGGCCGTTGGCGAAGCGGACAAGACCGGTTTCGGCCGTGACCGCCAGGTCGGCGATGACGCGCATGGTGGAGATCAGCAACAGGTCCCCGCTATGCTCGGGCTGCGCCGACGGCTCGCTGCCGGGCTTGGCTGCGTGGGCCGCCTGGCTGGCCTGGTGCTCGCCCGAGGCGAGGCCGACAAGGATTGGCCGCAACCCGCTCCCACCTCTCGCACGGTAGGTGGAGGTGTTGGGCAGGGGTGTCGGGTGACCGAGAGGAGACGGTGTGTCCAGCTCCCCCGCCAGATTGTCGATCGAAATCGGGGCCAACCCCGGTGCAGAATCAGGCGCCTGCGTTGCGTACTGGTCCAGTTCGACCAGCGACATCGACTTGGCCAGGGCGTCGTCGAGGGCGGCTACCACCACGGTGGCGGCGGGCGACGACTCTCCCTCGTCAGAAGAACCCGTGTCCGTGTCGTCCATGTCAATCGGGATCGAGGTCTCGTCGAGCCGGCCGCCTTCCCCTTTGTGCGATGGGGCGTAGCCGCCGTGCCGTCGCGCGGGGGCGTCGTCCGACTTGATCTCCCACCTGCGCGAGTGTTCCTTCAGCCGCTCGACCGCCTCGGGGTTCTTGTCGAAAAGGTCGGAGGCCAAAAGGCCGACGTCGGAGGGTCCCACGCGCAGGCCGAAGTTAAACTCCAGGTCGTGCAGGGCACCGCGAAACTCGGCCGCGGTTTGGAAGCGCTCGTCCGGATTCTTGGCCAGCCCTCTGCGCACGATGGGTTCGAGCCCCTTGGGAATGTCCTTCCCATATTTCTCGAAGCGATCCAGACGGCCGTCGCGCACCATGAGCAGCACGTCCAGATCGTTCTGTGCGGTGAACAGGCGCTTGCCCATGAGCATCTCGGCCAGCACGATGCCGACCGCAAATAGATCGCTGCGACCGTCCAGCTCCCCGCCCACAACCTGTTCGGGTGACATGTACCCGTATTTTCCCTTCAGCGTCCCGGCCTGGGTCTTCGACTCGCGCTCCTGGGCGTGCGCGATGCCGAAGTCCCCCAGCTTGACGTCACCGCGCTGGGAAATGAACACGTTGGAAGGCGAAATATCGCGGTGAACCAGGTGCATCGGCTTGCCATCTACGTCCTTGGCGTTGTGGGCATAGTCGAGCGCGTCGAGGACCTCCATGGCGACGAACATGCAGATGGGAACCGGCAGGCGAACCTGCTTCTGTGCCGCCGAACGCAGCAAGGCCAGGCCGTCGAACCCGTCCACGAATTCAAGGGCGATGAAGTACTGGCCGTTGACTTCGCCGAAGTCGGTGACCTGGACGATCTTCGGGTGGACGAGCTGCGCGGTCAGCTTCGCCTCGTCGATGAACATGGAGACGAAGGTCTTGTCGGCGGCCAGGTTGGGCAGGATGCGCTTGATGACGAGCAGCTTCTCGAAGCCGTGGGCCGAGAGGATCTTCGCCTTGAAGACTTCGGCCATACCCCCGGTGGCCAGGCGCTGGACCAAGGTGTAGCGCCCGAACGGCGAGGGAAATATGGTGTCCTTTCCCTCTTCTGGCATCAAGCACTCACTTTAACACGTGAAGATCGCACGGAGAACCTGGGCGGGGGAGGAGTTTCGTAGTACCATGATTTTCGACCGCATGCGCATCCACTCGTCAGGTCAATCGGACGTCGGCCGCCGGCGCCCTCACAATGAAGATGCATACCTTTGCGACGACGAGCTGGGCTTGTACATCGTCTGCGACGGTGTGGGGGGGAACGCCAAGGGTGAAGTGGCCAGTGCGGAATCGGTGGATCTCGTGCTTTCCTGGGTCAAGCGCGGGCACAAGACCTTGGAGGCTTTTGCCGCAGCCCCGACCGAAGAGAACTCGGGTCTGGTGCGCCGCCTCTTGGAGAGTGCAGTGCAGTCGGCCTGTTACATGGTCTTTGGCATGGGCCAGCTCGACCCACGGCAGAAGGGCATGTCGAGCACCCTCTCCTCTTTGCTGGTGACCTCCAGCAAGGCCTTCATTGCCCAGGTGGGCGACAGCCGGGTCTATCTTTCGCGCGATGGCAAGACCGTGCAGCTCACGGAAGACCACACCCTCGTCAACTTCCGCCTCAAACTGGGGCTGATCACGCCCGAGGAGGCCGCAACGTCGCCCGGCAAGAACGTCATTACGCGGGCTGTCGGCCACCAGGACTACGTCGAGGTGGACACCATCGATCTGGATATCCAGACCGGCGATCGCTTCATGCTCTGCTCCGATGGGCTACACGGCTACCTGCAGGACGGCGAGGTCCACAGTTGCTTGCAGGGCGAGCGGCAGGCCGTGGTGACGCAGCTCATCGATCTGGCCAACGACCGCGGCGGCCGTGACAACATCACGGTTCTCGTCTGCGACGTGGAGTAGAGGCCACCGCTCCTGCTGGTGCTGTGTCGCTACTTCCGGGTCGGGCCGCGCCCGCTCATCTTGCGAAACATGGCGGGATCGTACAGATCGGTCAGCAGCTCCACTGTCTTGTAGGACGCCCGGCGCGCCCGGGCCTGGGTGTCCTCGGCGGCTACCAGGGCGACCAGCGTGTCGCGGCCCAGTTCCACTCGGCGTTCCTCGTCGGGAAGGATGGAATCGCGCACCAGGCGCGCGGTGTCCCCGTCGCCCCTGTCCTCACAGAACGAGGCCAGCGCGCCCAGTCGGGTCGCACTCATGCCCGCCAGGGTTAGGAACCCCGCCGCGGCACGCTCCTCGCTGGTCTGCAGCGAGCGCAGAAACCCGAACAGCCGCGAGTAGCCGCCCTGGCGCGGGTCGTACGAACCAGGGGCCAGGCCGAGGGCTGCCAACCGTTCGGAAAGCAGGCGAAAATGGCGTGCCCTGTCCCCACAGTAGGAAGCGCAATCGAGTTTGAGGGCCAGCGAGTCGGTGTCGGCCAGCCACAAGGCCGCGATCTCGATGGTCTCGACCACCATCTTGCTTTCCCAGCGCAGGGCCTCGGCCACCGTAACGCCCTCTCCGCTCAAAGACGGCAGATAGCGGGAGGCGACGAGTCCACGGAAGGACTCTTGATTCTTGTATTCCAGCTCGGAAACGTAGACGTCAGCGGTCACCATGAGGATCCGGCGCGATCTTTCTCCCCCGAGGCCGTCCCGTCAAGGCACAGAGAATCAAACGGCGATCGGGTGCCGATCGCAGGGGTGGCCGCCCCAAGGCGCTGGTACACCTTGCGCGGCTTTCAGATCGCCTACCGCCCGGGCGGAAGCAGATCGCCGACCAAGCGCTCGAAGTCGCCGCGGCTGATGTTGCCGACGAGGGTGTGGCGCAGGTGACCCTCCCGGTCGTAGGCAAAGAACGCTGGGATCTCGCCTTCCCAGCCCGGATCGATCTCGGCCACGAGAGCCTCGGGACGATCCGCCTTCAAGATGGGGCTCCACTGCGAATTGCCGGTCTTGGCGAGAAGAACGCGGCCCACCAGTGCCGCGCTCCGCTCGGTGGGGTCGTCGAGCGACACCGCGAGAAAATCGATGCCGCGGCCGCTGGCTTCGCGCGCCAGCTTGGCGAGCAGGGGCAGTTCCGTCAGGCAGGGCCCGCACCAGGTGGCCCAGAGGTGCAGCACCACCACGCGGCCCTTGTGGCTCGCCAGCGTCGCCTTGAGCTGCGTGGCGGTGATGAAGGGAGCTGATGAGGCTGTCGCGGGGGCCGCCCGGGACCCAGCGCCAGCGTCTCCGCCCGCCAGGAAGGTGCACAGACCCAGGACGAGCAATAGCGGCCGCTTGATGCCGAGGGGAACGGCGGCCGGAACGCCCGCTAAGGATTTCCAACGAAGGTGTGCAGTCAGGCAATTCATGAGGGTCCCCGAGGGCCGATCATACTATGTGGCTCGTGGCGGCCGTGTGCGACCAGGAATTGGGTTTGACAGCCTGGCTGCTGGTTCCTACGCTGCTTCGGCAGTGATCAGAAGAGGTCTTGTCTTGGCCGCGTGCTGGCTGGGCGTGGTGGCTGGCTCGGCCACGCTTCCACGCTCCGCGTGGCCTCAATCAACGCCCTCGCAGGCGACGGCCGCGCCCACAATCCTACCTTTGTCCGAGGTGCGCCCCGGTCTGGTGGGCGAGGCTTTCACGGTTTTCCAGGGCGTCAAGCCCGAGGCTTTCAAGGTGCGCGTGCTCTCGGTGGTGCCGAACTTTCTGCCCAAGCAGGACATCATCCTGGTGCGTGCCGAAGATCCGCGCGTCGCGACCTGCGGCATTGCTGCGGGCATGAGCGGGAGCCCGGTCTATGTCGACGGAAAGCTTATGGGCGCGATCGCCTACGGCTGGAGTTTCGCCAAGGAAGGCCTGGCTGGCGTGACGCCCATCGAGAACATGCTGGCGGGGAGGCAACGCCCGCGCCGTCCGCCCGGCGATCCCTTCTTGGTCGATCGGGAACCAGCTCTCATGCCTGGGCAGTCGGCTCGACCTGCTGCTGCGACTGTGCTCGCTGACGGCGAGCCGCGCCTGCAGCAAGTGTCGCTGCCGCTGGCCGTGTCGGGAATCTCCGACGCGGCCTTGCGCGAGCTGGGCGAAACCCTGCGTCCCTCCGGGCTGGTTCCCGTGCGCGCGGGCGGCACGGGCGGGAAGAGACGGACGGCTACGCTGGCCGAGGCAGTGCAACCAGGGGCGACGGTGGGTGTGGCCCTGATTCGCGGGGACTTGACCGCCGTGGCCATGGGCACGCTGACCCAAGCGGAGGGCGGAACCGTCGTCGCGTTCGGGCATTCTTTGATGGGCCTGGGCGAGGTGAATCTGCCGCTGGTTTCCGGCGAAGTGCACGCCATCGTGGCCAGCCTGGCCAGCTCTATGAAACTGGCCTCGCCGCTGACTGAGATCGGTGCGGTGGTGCAGGATCTGCCGTCCGGCATCGTGGCCGAGTTGGGCCGCCGCGCTCCCTCAGTTCCCGTCGAGGTTGCGGTCACCGCACGCGGCGGGAAGAGGACCAGTTTCCACACCGAGGTGGCGCTGCATCGCCGGCTCCTCCCGTTGCTTGCGGGCACGGTGATTGGCAGTGCTCTCGGCGAGGCCGAGCCGGACGTGACCGACATGGCGATCGCCATGACCACCCGTCTCGATGTCCGTGGCGCCGGCAGCGTGGAGATTCACGACCAGCTTTTCTCGGGCGAGGGGCTGTCGAGCCGGCTCCTGTCGCAGGCCCGCGGCCTCAGAGCGCTGTCGGATCTCCTCGGCAATCCCTTCGAACCCGCGGCGATCGAGCGAATCGATGTTGACGTTCGGGTGGAGTACCGCAACGACGTGGCCGAGATCGTTGGCGCTTCGCTGCCCGACGAGCGAGTGCGGCCGGGCGAGACCCTACCGGTGCGCGTGGTTCTGCGCCCCTACGCGGGCAAGGAATTCGTCGAGGTGGTGCCCGTGTTGGTTCCGCGCGCACTGGCCGGCAAGACCGTCAAGATCGAGGTGGCCTCGGGAGCGCTGGTGCGGCCCGACGTACCCAAGCCCGAGAGCCTGCGCGGCCTGATGGAGAACTTGCGCGTTTCCTACCCGGGCAAGTCCATCGTGGTCAGCCTCAGCACCTCAGACAGCGGTGTCTCCCTGCGTGGCCGCCTGATTCCCAGCCTGCCCGATTCGGCTCTCGACACGCTTCGCTCTGCCAACCAGACCCGCCGTGCCGATGGGTACCGCGTGGCGGATCGAACCCTGCATCCCTGCGATCGCCTGGTGAGCGGGCGGCAGGAGCTGACCGCCCGGGTGCGCCCTCTCGGTAGCCGGTAACCAGGATCTCGCAGAGCGCGATCCAATACGTTACGGGTTAGCTAGCTCTGCGGTCCACGCGATGCTGGCTGGCTACTTGACCACACGCAGTTGCGGACGCCGCCGTCGGCGGGCCGGCGCGCGCACGAGCATGCCATCACTCTCGATCTCCATTTCGTCCTCTTCGGCCGCCAGCGGTACGGAACGCAACCAGGGCTCGTCCATCGGCACAGCCTCCGCACCACTGCATGCGCGCGGCTGAGACAAGCGACCATCATCCCCCTGGCCGAAGAAGCACAGCTCGCGCGGGACATCCTCGCGGTAGAGCACGCCGCAACCGTTGGTGCAGGCGACCACATACACGGCCGACCAGGGCACGTAGGTCCGATGCGGTACGCGGGAGAACGACAGGGTGCAACTCACCCCAGCGGCCGTGACCTCCAAGTCGGGAATGGGAACCGGCATGCTGCGGCCGTACTGCAGGACCAGATGCGCTTGCAAAGAGAATGGCGCCGGCACCACCACGCCGGGCCGACGAGCGTCCAGGTGCAAAGACACCCAGCCTTCGCTCAGCAAAGTCAGAAATGCTTCCTGTTTAGATGGTCTCTCACTGCCATCCATGTCTGTCCCCGCAGGCCAAAGACTCGCCGAAAACCCCGATCTCTTACCTCCTCAAACCGGGCTGTGCCAGGCCCAGATTGAGCTGGGAGAGGAACGATAGCCCTTGGCCCCGAACGACCTTATGCGCTACTCTATCGTACTTACCTACAGCGTCGGCAGGCTTGCGGCGCCTTCGTCTTCCCGCTGCCAGCCGAGCGATTCGCTATAATGCAGCAACTTTGGCATTGGTTATGAACCGGCCGCGAATCTTCCCAACCTCGGTCCCCATCTCCTCTCCGCCCCGGGCGCTTTCGGGGTGGCGGGCTCGTCTGGCCAGCGACCCCATTCCGCGCCTGCTGCGTGAGGGTACCCCCAGCGTACTAGCTCGTGTGCGTCGCGATCTCATTGACGACAGCGAGGCGCCGACCGCGCACGAGATCGCCGGCTATCGCGAGGTTCAAGCGGTGCTGCGCAAAATGGAGCGCGATGGCAGCTTCGTACCGCGCGCGCCGGAAAAGGGGATGGGCAGCGGCAAGTTCGCGCTGTGCCTGGCCACGGTGCGCGCACTCGACCGCCTGGCCGACTTGGGCCTGCGGGTCGAGAACGAGGCCGGGGCAACCTCCCAGTTGCGCAAGATGGCAGACGTGATCCTGGCCTCGCAGACCAGCGACGGCGGGATTGCGGATCTCGCGCTGGCCGAAACGCCCAAGGCCCGTGCCAAGACGGTCGCGCTGCACTTCCACGGTTGGGCCATCTCGGCCCTGTGCCGGGCAGGTTTCGAGTCAGACCCGAGGGTCGAGAAGGGTTTTCAGCTCCTGCTGTCTCTGCGTCAGGACGATGGGGGCTGGGCCTGGCGGGGCGTGCGCACGGACTCTGCCGCGCGACCGTCGAGCCACCTGGTGACCGGCATGGTCCTGCGCTCCTTTGCTTCCTCGAGCCAGCGTCGGTCCTCGCGCGAGGCGCGCCGGGCGGCGGAGCTTCTGGCCACGCGCTTCTTGCAGCCCGATCGCTACGAGGACCGGAAGGCGCCCTCCTACTGGGAAATCCTGACGGAGCCGCGTTTTTTCACCGATGTGCTGGACGCGCTCGACACCATCACGAGCATCGGGCTCGGCAAGGAGAACTCCGGCGTGCGCACCGCCGAGGCCTATTTGCGTTCCCGCCAGGCGACCGATGGCTTGTGGTACCCGGGCCCACCGGTCAAGGGTGAAGCCCTGACGGCGCGATCTGCCGGCAAGGCAGCGGGCAAGGACAAGGATGTGGCGGAAGCCATCTGGCTGACCTTGCGGGTGCTGGTGGTCTTGCGCCGGATCAACTAGTAGATCCATTCGCATGACCGCTGAGTTGCGCCACGACTTTCGGGTCGAGGAGGTCAGAGCTATCCACGACCTGGCCCTGCCCGAATTGCTTTTCCGCGCGCAGGAAGTACACCGCCAGCACCATCGACCCGATGAAGTGCAGCTCTGCGCTTTGCTCTCGGTGAAGACCGGTGCGTGCCAGGAAGACTGTGCCTACTGTGCCCAATCGACACGCTACTCGACGGCCGTGCAGCCGGCTCGCATGCTGAGCCGCGAGGATGTGGTGCAGGTGGCGGAGCGCGCGCGGGCCGCGGGGGCCACACGCTTCTGCATGGGCACGGCCTGGCGTGACGCCAAGGACGGACCCGCCTTCGAGTCCGTGCTGGACATGGTGCGCGCCGTGCGGGGCGTGGGTCTGGAGGCGTGCCTGACCATGGGCATGCTGACCGACGAGCAATGCCGCCGCCTGGCCGACGCGGGGCTGACCATCTACAACCACAACATCGACACCTCTCCAGCCTTCTATGGGTCGATCGTCACAACCCATACTCAGGAGGACCGGCTGGCGACCTTGGCACGGGTTCGCCGCGCCGGCATGCGCATCTGCTCGGGCGGAATCATCGGCATGGGCGAATCGATAGACGACCGTTGCGCCATGCTGGCCACGCTGGCCCGCCTGGACCCGCACCCGGAAAGCGTTCCCATCAACGCGCTGGTGCCCATCGCGGGCACACCGCTGGCCAGCCGGCCGCCGGTGGATCCGTTGCAACTCGTGCGCGCGATCGCCACGGCTCGCATCATCATGCCGCGCTCGCAGGTCCGACTGTCGGCTGGTCGCGCGGCCCTGACCCGCGAGGCACAGATTCTGTGCTTCGTGGCCGGGGCCAATTCGATCTTCTACGGCGAGAAGCTGCTGACGACGGGCAATCCCGACGTGGAGGCAGACCAGCAACTCCTGCGCGATGCGGGTCTGCGAGCCGCGCCGCCGACGCATTGAAATGGAAAACTAGACCCGCAGTTCCTCGCCGCGGATCAGGCGGCGAATGTTGCCCTTGTGGCGTAGGAAGACCACGAGCGTGACCGCTACGGCGAATGCAAGGTTGGGACCGCTGCCTGCGTGGAACAGCCAGAGGAAGGTGGGGAAGCTGGCAACCGCCGCCAGCGAGCCGATAGACGAAATGCGAAACCTGGCAAATAGCGCGACCCAGACCGCCACACAGACCAGTGCGGGCAGGGGCGCGAGAGCCAGGCCGGCGCCGAGCGAGGTGGCCACCCCCTTGCCGCCGCGGCCCTTCAGAAATATGGAGAAGACCTGCCCCAGCACCGCAACCAGACCCGCAGCCGCCGGCAGCCACGCGAGATTAAACAACCGGGTCGCCAGCACGACCAGAAGGGCGCCCTTGCCTGCGTCGACCAGGAGCACCAGGGCGGCCCAACCCCGGCCGAGAGCGCGGCCGACATTAGCCGTGCCGATGTTGCCGCTGCCCACCTTGCGCAGATCCACGCCCTTGGCGCGCGCCACCACGACGCCGGTCGGGAACGAGCCCAGCAAGAAGGCGGCGACGAGAAGCGCGATCTCCATGGCCCTGCGATTCTAGCTCCGACGCGGTCGAAAGTGGGTTGCGCTGAAAAGCGAGGCACCGGCCAGCCGAACTGAGCTAGCCCGGCGAAGCAAAGAATGTCTCCACGTCCTCCAACTCCTCGGTGCGCGGGCATTCGGCGGGCAGGCTGGCCAGCAGCATGGGACCGTAGCGGCGGCGGGCGATGCGACCGTCGAGAATCGCCACCACGCCGCGATCGCTGCGCGTGCGCACCAGGCGGCCGAAGCCCTGTTTCAGCGCGAGCGCGGCGCGGGGGAGCTGGAAACTGTTGAAGGGATCGCCGCCGTCCTCGCGGATGCGCTCGATGCGCGCGGCGGTCAAAGGATCGTCGGGCACGGCAAAGGGCAAGCGATCGATCGCCACCAGCGAAAGCGCTTCGCCAGGAACGTCCACGCCCTGCCAGAAACTCTGCGTGGCCAGCAGGACCGAGCCGACCTGCTGGCGAAGCGTGGCAAGCAGCACGTGGCGCGGCCGTTCGCCTTGCACCAGCAGAGGGAAACCACCGTCGGCGCGTAGGCGCTCCTCGGCCACGCGCAGATTGCGAAAACTGGTGAAGAGCAAGAGCGCCCGGCCACGCGAAAGCCGACACAGCTGCAAGGCGCGCTCGGCGGCCGCAGCGGCAAACGACTCGTGGGTGGGATCGGGAAGATCGACAGCCAGGTAGAGCAGGGCCTGCTCGCTGTAGTGGAAAGGTGAGGGGAAGTTCGACTCGCTGGCGGTGTCGGTCAGTCCTAGCCGGCCGCGGATGTAGTCGAAGCGTCCGCCCGCGCTGAGCGTGGCCGAGGTGAAGACGATGGGCCCCGGGTGGCGGTCGAAGCTTTCGCGCAGCAAGGGCGCGGCGTCCACCGGCGAGGCGCGCAGGGTGAGATTGCGGCGCGACACCACCACCCAGCGGATCGAGTCGCGGCGGGCCGTGCCTACGATCTCGGCAAAATCGGTGCGCACGGCATCGGCCCTGCGTGAGAGCCCGGCCAGCGCCGCAGCCTGGGCTTGCGGCGGCGGGTGTGGCCTCTCGACTTCGCTGCCATCGTCCTCGCTCAGACGCGCGCACAGAGCAGCCGTTTCTTCCAGGACGTTGTCCAGCTCGTGGTAGCGCTGCAAGACCTCCGCGGCCCAGAGGTCGTCGGGCATTTCCACGCGCACCTCTTCGCCGCTGCCGCGCAAAGCCGGCAAGCGGCTGCGCAGGGTTTCCGCCAGCACGTGGGTCGCAGCCTCCATCCGGCGCGCCGCGGATTCCACCCGGCCCGCTTCAAGCTGGGGCGCGGGCGCGTGCAGCAGGTCGCGCGCCAGGGCGAAGAGCCGGGCGTTGGAAACCTGCACGCCAAAGACCTCGGTGGCGATGTCCTCGATCTGGTGCGCCTCATCGAAGACCACCAGCTCGTAGGGCGGAAGCACCTGGGCGTCGGGCCAGCGGCTGCGTAGGGCGAGGTCGGCGAGAAACAAGTGATGGTTGACCACGACCACTTGGGCCCCCAGTGCACGCCGTCTCATCTGGGTGATGAAACAACGCTCGACGAAGGGACAGCGGTTGCCCAGCCGCATCTCCGGGCTCGACGCGATCTCGCGCCAGATCGGCGCGCTGTCAGGTACGCCGTCGAGATCCGCCCGGTCGCCGGTCGTGGTGGTCGTCGCCCAGGCGCGCACCCGCTCGGTCTCGTACGACTTGGTGGCCGCGATTTCGAGCTGCTTGCTGTGCTCGTCGAAGCGACGCAGGCACAGGTAGTTGGACAGCCCCTTCATCACCGCGAAGGTAAACGGCTCGGGTAGCACGCGTTGCAGGCGCGGCAGATCCACCTCGGCGATCTGGTCTTGCAGGGTGCGCGTGCCGGTGCTGACCACCACCTTGCGGCCGGAAAGAATCGCCGGCACCAGGTAGGCGATGGTCTTGCCCGTGCCAGTGCCTGCCTCGGCCAGCAAGCGCTCGTCCATGTCGATGGCCTGCGCCACCCGCTCGGCCATGGCGAGCTGGCCAGGGCGCGGCTCGAAGCCCGGCAGTTGGTCGGCCAGCAGGCCGCCGGGTCGCAGGATCCGCGCGACGGCTTTTTCGAGCGTGACAGCCTCCGCGTCGCTACTTGGCGGCTACCGGCGCCGGGCCGTCGTCTTCGGCCAGCCCGTTGGCGGTCACGCTGCGGAAGAAGCAAGAGGTAGCGTTGGTGTGGCACGACGGCCCGTTGGCGTCGACGATGTACAGGATGGCGTCGCCGTCGCAATCCAGGCGGAGGTCATGGACGCGCATGGAGTTGCCCGAGGTCTTGCCCTTTTCCCACAGCTCGTTGCGCGAGCGGCTCCAGAACGTGGCCAGGCCGCTATGCACCGTGGCCCGCAACGCCTCGGCATTGGCCCAAGCGAGCATGCGAACCACGCCGGTAGCGCGGTCCTGGGCGATCGCAGGCACCAGGCCCTTTGAATCGAACTTCACAGCAGACAGCAGCGCGTCGGCGTTTCCCATCATGATGACGAGGTCTAGCGCACTTATGTGCATCTGGTCACCACCAAGAATTCTTCCGCGGTGCCGCCCAATGCGGCGGGGTAAAGTATCGTCTGCTTCAGCTTGGCGCTTTCGCGATGACAGACTCCTCAAACCAGAATGCTGACATGGGAACCCTCGAAGGGTCCCCAACCCCTCCCGCGATGGTCCGCGGCGAGCAAAGCTCGCCGGCTCCCCACGCGACTAGCAGCGTTTTTCCAGGCGCAACCCTCATGATTCTCGGGGCTGCGCGCTGCGGAACATCGTCGTTGCACGAATTCTTTCGCCAGCATCCCGGCGTCTGTGCATCCGTGCCCAAGGAACCATACTTCTTCGAGGACGAATACGACAAGGGGCTAGACCACTATCGGCGCACGTACTTTCCCCACTGGAACGGCCAGCGGGTGGTGGTGGAAGGGCGGCCCGCCAACATGGTGCTCCCGTATGTGGCGCCCCGGATCAAGGAGAGTTTTCCTGACGCTCGCTTCATCATATCGCTGCGCGATCCGGCCGAGCGGGCTTTCTCGCACTGGGCGCTCCGGTATTCGGTGGGCTTGGAGAATCGGCGCTTCGACGTCGCCATCGCGGAGAATTGCCGACAGCTTCAGGCCGGCAATGTGCTGGAAGGCCCCAACGCCGAACGCATCTGGCGCGCAGCCATCTGCCGCGAAACGCGGTTCGTGGCTTTTGACGTCTACCTGGACGCCGGGTTCTACGCCGCGCACCTCAGGCGCTTCTTTGCCCTGTTTCCCCGCGAGCGATTCTGCATTCTGACCGTGGACGAGCTGCGCCGCGATCCTGCCCAGGTCGCGCAGCGACTGTTCCACTTCGCCGGGCTGGACCCCACGCGCGGCCCTGCCAGCATTCCCCATGCCAACGCGTCTCTGGCAACCGGCCCCCGGCTGCTCCACCGGATTGACATTGTCCTGCACCTGCGCCAGCTCTTTTCGCCGGAGTTGCGCCTGCGGCTGCGCGCGTGGACCTCGCGGTTGCAGCGCCGGCTGAAGCCGCCAGCCGAGACCATGCGCTGGCTGCGCGAGTACTACGCGCCCCACGACCGAGACCTGTGCGAACTGCTGGGCTGGGCGCAGTGTCCCTGGCGGAGCGAGCGCGCATGAACACGGGGGCGCCCGATCTGTCGGTCGTTGTGGTGGTCGCCGGCCGGCGCGAGCGCAGCGAAAGGCTCGCCCACGCGCTTGCCCGCCAGAGCATCGCCTCGCGCATCGAAGTGCTCTTTGCCGACATCGCCGAGGCGCAAGCGCCCGATCTGCCTGTCGTCCCGGGTGTCACCACCCGGGTCGTGCGCCTGCCAGGATCGTGCGACCTTGGCCATGCGCGGGCGGAGTCCCTCCGCCAGGCGCGCGCGCCCCTGGTGGCGTATCTGGAGGACCACACCGTTCCCGCGCCGGGCTGGGCTGCAGCAGTGGTGCAGGCCATGCAAGATTCCTCGGCGGTGGCAGGCGCCTACGCTTTCACCAACGGCAGCCCCGACACCTGGTGGTACCGCTCGGTCTTCATGGTCGAGTACGGCAGCATGGCCCATCCCTTGCCGCAGCGGCCGATCGATCTCATGGCAGCCAACAACGTCGCCTACCGTCGCGAGCCGCTGCTCGCGCTGGGCGGGCGCCTCGACGGATTGCTGGAGCACGATTTCTTCCTGCACAAGGCCCTGGAGCCAGGCTTCCAAGTAGCGCTGGCCCGCGAGGCCTTGCTGGCCCACCAGACCAACGCTTTTGCCGGCGAGTTGCTGCGTGGCCATTTCGAGTACGGCCGCTTCTTCGCTGCCTGTCGCGTGCGCCGCGAGGGCTGGGGCCTGGCCAAGCGTCTATGCGCCGCCCCGGCCGTCCCTTTCCTCGTCCCATTGCTGCGCCTCAAGCGCGTGGTGCGCGGCCTTCCGGGCCGGTCGCTATGGGGCGCCTTCCTGGCTACGCTGCCGGCCTATGCGCTGATATTCACCTGCGATGCGCTGGGCGAGGCGTACGGCTATCTTGCCCCGAATCGGGCTTCGGCTCGGTCGCTCGTCTGGCTGGAACTGGAAGCGGAGCGTGCCAGCCGATCATGAGCAGCAGCCTCCGCGTGTCGGTCGTGATCCCCGCGTACTGGTCGCACGCCACGCTGGCGCCGTGTCTGCAGGCGCTCCGGCGTCAGACGCGGCTGCCTGACGAGATCGTCGTGGTCAACTCGTCGCCCGAGAGCGAGACGGCCGCGCTCATCCGAGGCGCGTTTCCCGAGGTGATCTTCGAGCAGAATCCTGTGCGCTTGCTGCCCCACGCGGCCCGCAACCGCGGTGTCGAGCTGGCCACCGGCGATGTGCTGGTCTTCACGGATCCGGACTGCGAGGCGGATGCGAACTGGCTGGCCGCGATGCTGGCCGCGGTCGCCGCGGGTCATGAGTGCCTGGTCGGGGCCATGGATGTCAAGCGCGACAGCTGGCGGCAGTGGGGCGTGCACCTGTGCAAGTTTCACTGGCTCCTGCCCGGCCTGCCGGCCGGGGTGCGCGTGCATGCCTCGACAGGAAATGCCTGCTACACGCGCTCGCTGTGGCAGCGCATCGGGCCCTTTCCCGGCGGTGTCTTCTGCGGCGACGGAGTGCTCGCGTGGCGCGCGGCCCAGGCCGGGCACGTCCCCCGCTTCGTGCCCGAGGCCGTGGTGAAGCACCACCACGATCTCAGCCTGGCAGGGCTGTGCCTACAGCGGTTTCGGCGCGGCCAGGAATACGGCCGGGTGCGCATGGAATTGGACGCGTGGGGAGCCGGCGAGCTTCGTTCGCCGCACACCATCGCGGGAGGGTATGGCGAAGCCGAGCGCGAGGGCGCGAGCGCAGCGAGCGGGTGTGGTGGGGAAGGTGCAGGTCCCGAAGTCCCCGAAGGGGGAAGCGAGCGGGGTGGAGGTGGGGGGCCGAAGGGCGGAGCGAACCCCTTGAGGGTTCCCATGATGTCAGTGCGGGCATCGCGTCTCTCGTTGCTGTTCAGTCCGGCGGCACTTCCCTGGGTCATGGGGCGGGCCGGCTGCGACGCGCTTCGCGCGGGATGGATTGCGAGGTTCCTGGCCACTGCGCCCGTCCAGGTTCTCGGTCACGCCCTGTGGGCGCTGGGCGAGTTTTCCGCTGCCTTGCGGCCCACGCGCGCGCAAGGGCGGCAACCCGGGAATCTGCCGTGAAGATCTGCATGGTGACCAGCTTCTTCGGCGCCGACAGCTTCGGCGGCGATGCGGTGTACGTCGAGCGCCTGAGCCAGGCCCTGGCCAAGCGCGGACACGAGGTCCACGTCATTCACAGCGCGGGTGCCTTCCGGTGTGTACAGGGACGGCACCAGAGGCGCGCGTACCAGGCGCCGCCCGAGCTGCGCGTCCACACCATCACGCCTGGCTTGCGCAGCATTGCCGCGGCCATCTGGAGCCACCAGACCGGGCGGCTCGGACCGATCGGTCCGTTGCTGTCGCAGGTACTGGGTGACGTCCCCTTCGACGTCGTTCACTTGCACAACGTGTCCCTAATGGGGCACACGCGCATCTTCGATCTGGTCCCGGCCGATCGCCGCCCGGTCAGGCTGGTGACCGCGCACGACTACTGGTGGATCTGCCCGCAGAGCCTTCTGTGGAAATACAATCAGCGCGTGTGCGACGGCCGTGCCTGTTCGATCTGCCTGATCCGGGCAAACCGGCCTCCGCAAACGTGGAGGGCGATCGATTTCGCCTCGCGCTCTCTCTCCCGGGCCGATGCAGTGCTTTTCCCCAGCCAGTCCTCCTTGCAGATTCACCTGGCGCAGGGCCTCCGCCATCCGCATGCGCAGGTCCTGCCCTGTTTCGTACCCGACGAATGGACCGCGCCCGACCCTCCGCCCGAGAGGCGGCCCTATTTTGTGGCAGCCGGCCGCCTAGTGGCCGAGAAGGGCTTTCACGAACTCGTTCCGCTCATGCGTGAGTTTCCCGCGCTCGACCTTCGCATCGCAGGCAGCGGCCCGCTGGAGGCAAGTTTGCTCGCCCAGGCGGGAGCCAACGTGAAACTCCTGGGGCAGTTGCCGAGCCATCAAGTGGCTGCCCTGATCCGCGGCGCCCAGGCCTTGCTTGTCCCTTCGCTGTTTCCCGAGACCTTCGGCTATGTGGCCGCGGAAGCGATGGCTTTGGGGACACCGGTCATCGCCCGACGCCGGGGCGCCTTGCCGGAACTGCTCGATGCCGCTGGATGTGGGCTCCTGTTCGATTCCGCTGCGGAATTGCGGGCGCACATGCACGCACTCGCGACCGACGGACCGAGGCGCCAGGCCCTCGCCGTGGCGGCGCGCGCAGCCGCGGCACGCCTGTGGTCGGAGAGCGCGCACGTGGATGCTTACCTGGACCTGATCCAGGCGCTGCGATGACCCTGCGCGGCCTGTTTCTCGATTTGGCGGCGCACTTGCGCCCGGCCTGGCGCGCGCAACTGGAGGCGCTGCCCTTGCCTCTGTTCGGCTGGCTGGATCGCCGCCGCACGCGGTCCGCACTGCGCTCGGGACCTCCCTATCGACCTTCGCACGATCGCATCGTCGTCGATCTCACTGTGGCCTGCGACCTGGGCTGCGTGGATTGCAACCGCTCGTGCGGCGCAAGGCAGGCGCCAGCACAGGAACACCTGAGCCTCGATCGAGTCGGGACGTTTCTCGACGAGAGCGTCGCGCAGCGCCGGCGCTGGCAGGTGATCCAACTCGAGGGAGGCGAACCCACGCTGCATCCGCAGTTCCACGAGATCGTCGCCAAGCTGGACGACTATCGCCGCCGGCACGCCCGCTTGACCGTTATCAAGGTCATCTCCAACGGGCACAGCGAAGCCTGTCGCAAGGCCCTGGCGGCGCTGCCGCCGAGCGTGGACGTATTCCTCACGCACAAGCAGCAGACAACCCAGGCTAGCCATTGCGCCTTCAACGTCGCGCCGGTGGATCGGCCGGAATTTGCCGGGACCGATTTTTCCCAAGGCTGCTTCCTGCCAGCACGCGAGGGCCTGGGTTTAACCGATCGAGGGTATTACGGGCACCCCGTATGTGGTGGAATCGACCGGGTCTTTGGCTTCGACATCGGTCGCAAGTCATTGCCTCCGGTCGAGGACGATCTGCGCGACCAATTCGCGCGCCTGTGCCAGTTTTGTGGGCTTTTTCGCTTCTTCGGGTCCCTCGACCGCCAGCATCCCGACCTTGTGCCCGGGGATGGGGAGATCGCCCTGCGCGGCACCATGTCGCCAAGCTGGGTTCGCGCCTACGCCCGCTATCGCGAGTCGCGACCGCCGCTCGCGGGCAGCGGTCGGTGAATCGCCAGGCTCAGATAGAAGTCCCGGTGGAGCTGTCGGGGGCTGTTGCGGGGGCCGTGCAGACGTTGTTCACGCAGGTAGAGCCGGTATCGCACGCCTTGCAGTCGGCCCCTGTCCCACAGTTCGAGGCGAACGACTCGCAACGATAGGCGACATGATTGGCTGCCCAGCGCCGACCACGCAGCCTTCCGCCGGGAGTCATCGGAGTCTCGACTCAAAGAGTCTTTGCGCACGTTTCCCGGGTGACCTTCCCATCTGCCCACGCAGGGGCAGGGATCGGGCGTGGCGGGTTCGATGGCACTTGACCACCTGGCATCTCCGCGGGATTGTGCCGGATTTGAGACGTGGCGCACGTCGTCCCCTTTTCTGGTTCCCACGCAACTTCTTCAACCCACAGCCGAGAACTCTAGATATGGAAGACTGGAGTTTCGTACGATTGAGAGTGCTGGCACTCCTTCTGCCCGCGACATTGGGGCTTGGGTGCGGCCTGAAGCGAGACTGGAACATCTGCGCACCCGAGGAGAAGCAGCCGTGCCTTCCGGGGTACGTGTGCACTGCCGATCTCCATTGCGTGCTCGCTGGCGATGGTGGACGGGATGCTCTTTTGGCCGCTGACAGTGGGGAACCTGTGGACGCGGCTGCGGACGCCATGGACGGGCCAGCGCCTCCTGCGGCCGACGCGCCCGTGTCGGCAGCGCCCGTGTCGGACGCAGGCGCGTCTGATCTTATCGAGTCATTGAACGGCCCGCTCCTGACGGATGGGCCGCACCCGATTGATGGAACGTCATTGCCGGATGGTTCCGGCGACCGCACGACCCAGAACGCTGACCAAGCACCGGGGACCAATCCGGACGGTGCGGGTGGAATCCTGGATGCGCCATCGCGCCTGGACTCGGCCGCAGCGGATGTCTCGGCGGATGCCCCAATTCCAGATGCCGCCATCCCCGATGGCCTTTCCTGTGCGGAGGGAGTTGCTTGCCAACCGTCCAACCCCTGCGAGACGGGAACGACCTCGTGCATGACCGGAGCATCGGTATGCGTGAAAGGTGGCAACAGAGCAGCGGGCGCAACTTGCGGCACCGGGATGGTCTGCGATGGCAGCGGAACTTGCGTAGCGTGCAGCCAGGGTGGCGGCTGCACGCCCCAGGCCAACCTTTGCCACAAGGGAATCTATGCGTGTGCTACCGGGCGCCCAATCTGCACGGACAGCGGCACGTCCGTCGCGGACGGCACCAACTGCGGCCAGAACCTGTTCTGTCATGGCGGCGCATGCCTGACCTGCCTCGAAGGGGGGACATGCCAACCAACCAATCCGTGCAAGACTGGCAAGTACTCGTGCGCCACCGGATCGGCTGTCTGCACTGAGACGGGAAACCAGGCCGTGGACTTGCCTTGCGGAGCCGGTCAGTCCTGCATGAGCGGGACCAAGATGCTCGCGGCAGCCTGCAACGTCAGTGGCCAGTGCGTGTCGACGCCGGTCGCTTGCCCGTTCGGATGCAACGGCGCAGGTAGCGACTGTGCAATCTGCCCAGCGGGTCAAACCAGTTGTTCGAATGGCTGCAAGAGCTTGACCAATGATCTGTCGAACTGTGGCGCCTGCGGCTTGTCTTGCCCTCAACCGCTGGGCGGAACCGGCTCGGGCTTGGCCGTCTGTGCGGGATCGCAGTGCGGCGCTTCGTGCAATGCCGGCTTCTTGAAGTGTGCCGGCTCGACGGCCTATTGCCAGCGAAGAACCTGGGACTTCGAGGACGGAACTGCGGGAGGGTTCGGGATTTTGCGCACTGACTTCACGATGGCTGCCGGAACGGTCACGAGTTCCGCCGCCCAACACCACGCGGGATCGCGCTCGATCGCAATTCCTTTGACCGTCAGTGGGACGGTGCGCGGCTTTGAGCTTGGTCTGGTGCTGTGCGGTGGCGTCGGGACGATTCCTCTAGCCGGACTCACAAGCATCAGTGCGTGGTTCTTCGTCGAGGGCCCTGCCCTGGACGCGACCTCGTATTTCGGTGAGGCCATCTACACCGACAAAGTCCTTGCGGCCGGAAACATACCTTACTCGTCGGTCGTTGGTCAATGGTTTCAGGTCTCGACGCTGTTGAGCTCGTTCAACACGTCCAGCACATTGTTGCAGGTGGGCGTGCAGGGCTACATCAACGGCGTCACGGACTGGACGGGGACGGTCTACGTCGACGACATTACGATCCAGTAGGACGGCAATTCCTACGCTGGCCGTCCCATTTTCCGCCAATTGCGGCCGTATTCTGCAAGCGCAAGCAACGGGCAACGCAGGTCAACCATTGCGTATTCAAGATGGGGCTGATCGATCCAGCCGGCGTTTGCACGTCACGCCACTTGGCGGGTGAATCTAGAGCAGTCTGCCCGAACTGGAAGCCGACTTGAATGGGCGATCATCTGGCGGGGTCGCACATCCCCACGCCGAGGCAGTGCCTAGCGGCAGATCAATGTGCGTCCGGGGTGCATGTGCCGGTTGGGACGCAGCCGTCTTCGCAAGGCTCAAAGCCCACGCTGCATGTGAAGCCACACGTGCTCCCATTGCAAGTGGGCATGGCATTGTCGACGCTGGTCGTACAAGGACTGTCGCAGCCTATCCCGCAAGTCAGGAGACACGAGGGAGGGTCCCCACATTGCCCGTAACCATGGGAAGAGTCGCAGGTGAACCCGCACAAACCCGCGTCAGTGTTGCAAATGGCGGTGCCATTGCCGGGGCTAGTGCATGTGGTGCAGGCACTACCGCAACTAGTTGCGCCAGCTTGAACGCAGTTGGGACTTCCAGGCATCCCACCACAATCGTGATAGCCCTGGTCGCAGACAATGCCACACTCACCCGCGGCTGAGCAGACCGGATGAGAATGCGGGGCAGTTCCTCCATCGACTATCTGGGACGGGCAGACCGCGCAACTGCCCCCACATCCGTTCACGCCGTTCAAGACGCAGGTATTGCCACCAATCGGACACCGGTTGTAGCCGGTGTTGCAGGCGGGAACGCAGCTTGTCCCATTGCATGTGACAGTCCCGTGGTCCGGGGCGCTGCAGGCTGCGCAAGTGTTCCCGCATGAGCCCACGTCTGTGCTGCCGTTCAGGACGCAGGTGCTGCCGCAGGGATGGTAACCGCCGTTGCAGGAGGAAACGCAGCTTGTGCCGTTGCAGGTCACTGTGCCATTGAGCGGGGGCGTGCAGGGTGTGCAGCTGTCTCCGCACGAGCCCACACCGTTCACTACGCAAGTAGTGCCGCCGCAGGAGTGGTAGCCATTTACGCAACTGAAACCGCAAGCGGGTGGGTTGCCAGTGCAGGTTGCGCTTGCATTGGAGGGAGGCGCGGGACAGGGGCTGCAGGCATAGGCCCCCGTGCCACAGGTGTTGACGCTGGTGTTGAGAGCACAGGCGGTGCCGCAGCGATGGTACCCGGTGTTGCAGGTGATGCCGCAGGCGCCGTTCTGACAGACGGCTGCCCCATTGCCCGAGGTCGGAGCGGGACAGGAGCTTGCGGCCGTGCAGCCTGGCGCGTCTGCTGCGGCATCAGGGGGCCGATCGACGGGATAGTCGACTGCCCCATCACGCACGCTACCGTCCTTTGGTGGCTGGGTGCTGGTGCCGCCGCTCCCACCGCTGCCACCGCGGCCGCCGCTCCCACCGTTGCCAGCGGTTGCGCCACCACCAGCGCTGCCCCCGCTGCCGGCGCTACCACCGCTGCCAGCGGCTGCGCCCGCGCCGGCGCTCCCGCCGCTGCCCCCACTGCCGTTTCCGGCCGCGCCGCCGGCCCCTCCGGCGGGAGGCGGCTGGGGAGCGTCGATCGTGGCCGCATCGTTGAAAATGGTGCTCGAGCTGGTCGTTCCTCCGGTTCCGCCGGCCCCTGCAGCACCGCCCGACCCGCCGGTCGTGGCGCCGCCCGTGC
>Ga0265330_10000300_pt1 | contig 35884 bp, 26 predicted proteins | sample 41919metaG_FD_202083 | JGI IMG/M metagenome (GOLD analysis project Ga0265330, IMG submission 202083) | Rhizosphere microbial communities from Carex aquatilis grown in University of Washington, Seatle, WA, United States - 4-19-19 metaG | ecosystem: Host-associated > Plants > Roots > Rhizosphere...
GCAAGGCCAAGCGCCACTGCCTGTTCCACCACCGCTTCGTTGATCAGCCGGCAACCGTCCTCGCCCAGAAGCTGGGCGAAATCCTGGATCGTCGTGAAGTCCGGCGTCCAGTCGGTCTCTGTCAGCCAACACAGATACCGTGCTGGCGCATAGTACCGAATTTGCTCCTCGGCCTCGCGATAGGGCATTTTCCGAATCGCCATCAATGTCAGCGCCCCAAGCGTCGCCCGCAACTGTATCGGTCGTGAACTCATGCCGCGGACTTGTGGCACAACACCTGCGTCGCTTCAGCCTCTGGCATAAAGAAAGCATCACCCTCACCCCCGGCCCCTCTCCCGGAGGAGAGGGGAGAACAAAGTGCTCACGCGAGCCGTGCTACGCTGGGAATTTCCCGACAAGCTCTAGCTAGCTTTTTCCACCACAGAGAGCACGGAGAACACAGAGGTCGGAAGGAAGGCAAGGGTTCGGACCAGACACGACCAACCCTTTCTCCTTTCCGGTCCGGCTCTGTGACCTCTGTGACCGCTGTGGTGAAGAAGCTAGCCCAACGCCCGCTGGCGCAGGAAGTGGTCGGCCAGAACCAGGGCCATCATGGCTTCGACGATGGGCACCGCGCGTGGAAGCACGCAGGGGTCGTGACGGCCGCGCGGCTTGAGAACCGTGGGATTGCCGTCGACGTCCACTGTCTCCTGTTCGCGCAGGATGGTGGCCACGGGTTTGAAGGCGGCGCGCACGATGATGTCCTCGCCGTTGGAAATGCCGCCTTGGATGCCGCCGGAGCGATTGGTCCGCGTGCGGATGCGGCCGTTGTCTGAATAGAAAATGTCGTTGTGCTCGGAGCCGTGTAGGCGCGTGCCGGCAAATCCGCTGCCCACTTCGAAGCCTTTGCAAGCCGGGATCGACAGCAAGGCCTTGCCCAGATCGGCGTGCAACTTGTCGAACACCGGCTCGCCTAGCCCTGCGGGCACATGGCGCGCCACCGCCTCGACCACGCCGCCCAGAGAATCGCCGTCGGTGCGGGCTTGATCGATGAGTGCGATCATTTGATCGGCAATTGCAGCATCCGGGCAGCGCAGGATGTTGGTATCCACGTCCTGGCGCGTGACCGTGCCGCTGTCGACGGCAGCCTCCAGATCCTGGACCTGCTTCACGTAGGCCACGATCTCGATTTGCGCCTGCTCGGCCAGCAGTTTGCGCGCGACGGTGCCGCCGGCGACGCGACCGATGGTTTCGCGTGCGCTGGCCCGGCCGCCACCCGCGACCGCTCGGACTCCATATTTCGCCTGGTAGGTGTAGTCGGCGTGGGACGGGCGAAAGACCTGTCGCATTTCCTGGTAGTCGCCGGAACGCGCGTCGGCGTTGCGCACAAGCAAAGCGATGGGCGAGCCCAGGGTCAAGCCGTCGTGCACGCCCGAAAGAATCTCGACGGCGTCTGCTTCATCGCGGCGGGTGGTGATACGGCTCTGACCGGGCCGGCGCCGGTCCAGCTCGACTTGAATCTCCTCGGCGGTGATGGGCACGCGGGGCGGGCAGCCGTCCACCACGACCCCGATTGCCGGGCCGTGCGATTCACCCCAGGTTGCGATGCGAAAAAGCTGTCCAAATGTGCTCGCCACGATGGCCGACAGGCTAGCACGACTCGCGCGCGAAGCCGTGGCCGTGGCGAATTCTTGCCGCGTCTCGCATCGGCCGGAAGCTGTCTTTCGCACGCCGGCCGAGTTTTCTTGTGGAATTTCGCGAAAGTTTTCTTCAACGTAGCAGCCATGAGCACCAACGGAATCCCGCGCAAATGGACGGTCGCGGACTCCGCAGAGACCTATGGCATCCGATACTGGAGCCAGGGCTACTTCTCCATCAACGATCTGGGCCACGTCGTGTGCCACCCGCAGGGACCCGACGCGGGTGCCATCGACCTGAAAGAACTGGTCGACGAGGTCGTGCGCCGGGGCATCGGACTTCCTTTGCTGATTCGCTTTTCGGACATCTTGCGAAGCCGCGTGGTGGAGCTGCACGAGGCCTTCAAGCGCGCGATCACCGAGTACGGATACAAGGGCGAGTATCGCGGCGTATATCCCATCAAGGTCAACCAGCACCGCTATGTGGTCGAGGAGATCGTGCAGTTCGGCCGGCCCTACCACTACGGCCTGGAGGCTGGTTCCAAGCCCGAGCTGCTGGCGGTGATGGGCCTCCTCGACGACGAGGAAGCGCTCATCGTGTGCAACGGCTACAAAGATGAGGAATACATCGAGATCGCGCTGATGTGTTCCAAGCTGGGGCGCAAGGTGCTCATCGTGGTCGAGAAGTTTTCCGAGCTGGACCTCATCGCATCGACCGCGAAGCGCATCGGGGTCAGGCCCCGCATCGGCATCCGGGTGAAGCTGGCGTCCAAGGGGTCGGGCCGTTGGGAAGCCTCGGGCGGCGATCGCTCCAAGTTCGGCCTGTCCACGCGCGAGGTGGTCGAGGCGGTGCGCTTCCTGCGCGACGCTGACATGCTCAACTGCTTCGAGCTGCTGCATTTTCATTTGGGCAGCCAGATCTCGGCCATCCGTGCCGTAAAGAACGCCATGCGCGAGGCCAGCCGTTTCTTCGTCGAGATCGTTGGCCTGGGCGCGCCGCTGAAGTATTTCGACGCGGGCGGCGGGCTGGGCGTGGACTACGACGGGTCGCAGACCAATTTCGCCTCGTCGATGAACTACACCTTGCAGGAATACGCCAACGATCTGGTTTTCGGCCTGCAAGAGGTGTGCGACGCGGCCGGGGTCGCTCATCCCACCATCGTCACCGAATCGGGGCGCGCGGTGGTCGCCCACCATTCCATGCTGGCCATCGACGTGCTGGGCGTGGGCGAATTCGACGTGGGCAAGGCGCCCGACAAGCTGCCCGACAATGTCTCGCGGCTGGTGCGCAACATGTTCGACACCGCCCGCGACATTTCCAGCAAGAACCTGCGCGAAGCGTATCACGACGCCCTGGAGTATCGCGAAGAGGCTCTGTCGTTGTTCTCGCTCGGCAGCCTGTCGCTCACCGAGCGGGTGATCGCCGAGGACATCTTCTGGGCCATCTGCCAGCGCGTGCTCAAAGTCGTGCGCGAGATGCGCGAGGCGCCCGAGGAATTCGAGGGCCTGGAGCGCGCCCTGTCGGATACCTATTTCTGCAACTTCTCCATGTTCCAGTCGCTGCCCGACATCTGGGCCATCGACCAGCTTTTCCCCATCATGCCCATTCACCGTCTGGGCGAGGAGCCCACGCGGCGGGCCGTGCTGGCTGACATCACCTGCGACTCCGACGGCAAGATCGACCACTTCATTGACCGGCGCGACGTGAAGAACGTGCTGGAACTGCACCCGTACAACCACGGCGAAGGGTATTTCCTGGGCGTGTTCCTGGCGGGCGCCTATCAGGAAATCCTGGGCGATCTGCACAACCTGTTCGGCAACACCAACACCGTGCACGTATCGCTGGCCCCGGGCGGCGGCTATCAGATCGAGCATGTGGTCACCGGCGACACGGTGACCGACGTGCTCAAGTACGTCAGCTACGCGCGCGAGGACCTGATGGCGCGCGTGCGTCGCTTTGCCGAGCAGGCCGTACGCACCAACGGCATGAGCCTGGAAGAAACGCGCTCGCTGTTGCGCATGTACGAAGAAGGACTCTCGGGATACACGTATCTGGAACGGGGATAGGGGCCGGCTCGCTTCGCCTTGTTACTCGACGATTATCTCCTCGGGGCAGAGTTGGGTGTTGGCCAGGCAGGGGAAGGTCAGGCCACCGAGAGCCGTAAGAATGCAGTCCAGGATCTGGGAGTTGGTGCCGCCGTCCGCCACGCTGCGCACGTCGACAACAGCGCCGTTGCCGTCGAGAACGATGGCATAGCCGCTGCCATAGGGTATGGCCCCACATTTGCCGAGCACGTTTGCCAGCTTCAAGTTGTCGTCGCCACCAACGCTGGTGCCGTTGTAGGCGCTGCAGCCACCGGTGCCGAGGCCAGCCAAAGCGGCGGTCGCCGCCTGTCCCAACTGGTCGAATCGATCCGAAGTGGCTTTGTCGCATGCCGAGATGCTAAAGCCAGAGCCTGGAGTGAGGCCAAAACTCAGACAGAGACTGGAAAAACCGCTGCAGCCGTAGGTGGAGACATAGCCCGAAAAACACGGCACAGCGGCGGCTAGTCGTTCCTTCACCGTGCGATCGATCTCGTCAGCGCAGGCAGTGGGGTTGATGAGAACCGCATCAGGCTGAGCGTCGGTGCCGGAGCCTGTTCTTGCATCGGGTTGTGCGTCTGTGCTGACGCTTACTTGTGAATCAGGTCGCACATCTGTGCCGACGCCCGCCTCTGCCCGCGAAGCCCGCATGGGGTGCGAGCCGCAGCTTGCCGAGGCGAAGAGGAAAATCAAACTCGATGCCGCCGCCGCGGCCATGGGCGAAAAACGTCGCTCGGATGTGCCGAGAAGACGATGGACCTCGGTTTCGAGGCGTTCGATCTCAGTGCTGAACCCACGCGCGCGCTCGGCCAGGCCGCACATAAGATCATCCGACCGCTTGCCGTCGGGCAGGTCCCGCGCCCCGTCGAGGGTCTTGCGCAACGACTCGATGGTGAAGGCGTTGAGGCGCGCCCGCAGATCCGCGAGCGCGGCGTCCACGCCAGCGGCCGGCTGCCGCATATCCAGGCGGCGTGCGACGGCCAGCCCCGTGTGTATCTCGTGAAGCCGCTGGGCCAGGCTGTGGTCGCCCAAAGCCTCCATGCGAACCCGCGCGAGCAGTTCAGTGAATCGCTGGGCGACCGGATCAGCGAGCCGGTAGTCCCAGCGCAGAGGATTGCCATAGAGACGTCCTTCGCCCAGCAGACGCTGATAGAGGTGGGTGCCGTGATAGGCCTTCATTCGGGTCACATCGAAGAGCCCGTGCTCGATGCGGCTCAAGAAGCGCAGCCCTTCCTCAATGGACGCGACCGTAGAATTCGGATGTACGAGCATCAGGTTGCTCACGCTCGCGACGCCACGCTCGTCCAGCTGCTGCAGGATCGAGAGCGCATGCTCGGGGTTGCACTGTCGCCGGAACAGTCGTCCTTGCTCGGCACTGGGAAACTCGATGCCAAGAAAACAGCGGGCCAGCCCAATTTCGGCGAAGCGTCGCGCGACGGCTTGGGTCACCCGTTCAGCGCGCAGCATGCACCCGAGGGCAAGCTTGGGAACCTTCGCCGCCTTGAGCCGGTGCTGCAGATCGGAAAGCCAATTGAGGGCGTCTGCCTCGCGGTAGGGCAGGACGTGCTCGTCGACGAAATAGGCGTAGCCATGGCCCGAGCGCGCCAGCCCCGCCAACTCGTCAGCGATGTCATTCACCCTGCGCCGCCGAATTCCTCCCACGCCTGACGAGAGCAACTCCCGCCGCGAATGACCTGCGCGCAGACCTTCCGCGACCTCGGCGTCTTGCAGGGCCGCGGGGCCGCAGTAGCTGCACCGGCCGGCGCAACCTCGCGTGGCAGACATATGGGCCACCTTGCGGCCGAGCATGCGCATGCCTTCGTGCCGGACGGGAAGCAGCGTGGTGGGAAGCGGGTTGAGCACGTCGGCAGGAGGGCCGTCGCCCGCGCGGGTTGACAGACCGGGCACGCAGGCGACCGACTCGCCCCGGGCCAAGGCCCGAACCAGTGCCAGCAAGGGCGCCTCACCGGCGAATCGCACCACGCTGTCCAGCCAAGCGTAGCGGCCGAGCAGCCAGGTGCGGGCCAGCGTGGCGAAGGGACCGCCCACCGTGATGTGACCGCGATAGCCTAGCCGCCGCAGCAGCTCACCCAGCGCGAGCGGCAACACCGCTGAAGCACCGTCTTGCAGAGACAGCCCAACCACGTCGGGCGGCTGCTTGCAGATAGACCGAGCGATGGGCAGGACATCGTCGATGTGGTTCAGCACGTGCCGGCTCCTGCGCACGGCTGCACCGGCCAGGGCCGCTTCGAGATAGCCGATGCCCAAGTGGTCGTTGTGTTCCAACCGGCGTCCGACCAGGGCAACGGAACTCTTCTTCATGAGCGCACCCCCTCAGGACAACGAGGGTATCACGTTCTACTTGGGCATGAGCTCCGCAATTGTGATGGCGCCGATGCGAGCCTGTCGGGCGTCTTCCAGGTCTTTGATCAGCGTGGCCAGCTCGGGCGATGTGCTGCCGGGTGCGGCTTCCAGATCGGTCGAGCGGAACGCGGCCAGCACGTCCTGCAGACTGATGCTGCCAGCGGCACGGCCTGGGATGAAGCCCTCCTTGTCGCCCTGCACTTCAGCCAGAAAAGCGTGGTTCTTGAGCCGAGCGGCGATGTGATCGATGACCTCCACTGCCAATCCGAATTCGCGACCCAGAGAAGCGCGATCGATGCCTTTGCCGCCCCGCTGATAGTCCGCCGCGACAAAGGCCAGGATCTGCGCGGCGACCAGACCGTTGATGGGCTCGTCGTCGCGATGACGTCGTTCTTCGGCCTCCAATAGGCGTAAATTTTGAATGGCGTTGGCGATCTCGGCGCCACCCAGCACCACCCACCACGAGATGTAAATCCACAAGAGAATGAGCGGCACCAGCGCCAGGGGTCCATACACGCCGCTGTAGTTGGTGAGCAGCATGCCCTTGGCGAAATGAACGAACCCCCATTTTAGTCCTTCCAACGCAAAGCCGGTGATCAAGGTCCCCGCCAGGGCGGCGTACCAGCGCACGCGGATGTTGGGCAGCATCCAGTTGATGAGGAAGAGCGCGCCGAATTGAATCGACAGCGGCGCGAAGAAACGCGCCAGGTGTCCGGACCCGATGAGGCGTCCCGACCAGTAGAGATAGGCGCCAGCCAGAACCGGCAGCAGCGTGACCACCGGGTAGAAGATCAGGAACTTGCGGAACCACGACCGCCGCGCCACCACGTGCCAGATGTCGTTGAAGGTATTCTCGACGGTGTCGTAGAGGAAGTAGCAAGTGGCCAGGGTGAACCCCAGACCCAGACCTCCCGCCGCGCCGGTGGCGACCTTCTCCGAAAAGGACGCAAGCTCGCTGACGACGTCACCCATGTCGGGCAGAACCTGCGTGGAGATGAATTCCACCAAGCGCGACTGGGCTTCCAAGTTGTGCGTTTGGCGCAGGGCCGCGAACACCAGCGCCAGCAGCGGGACCATTCCCAGGGTGGTCTGGTAGGTCAGAGCCGCCGCTTGTTGCGGGCAGCGGTCGCGCACCCACTGCTTGATGATACGCAGGCCAAGGCGCAGCAGATACAAGCCGGCGCGGGCGGGGCGCGACAGCACGGCCACCATGTCGTGAGAAGGCGCGCTCATCGCGGCCCTGATATGGCTCAGCGTTCGACGCATACCCATCCCCTTACGATGCCGGTGTCCCGACTGAGGCGTCTGCCACACGGGCACCTTCGCGCAACGCCCCTGCTTCCCACGCTGCCAATGGATGAGAGAAGCCACACGCAGGGCAGGCGGTGGTTTCGCAGGCGAGATTGCAATTGGGGCATAGCGCGCGGGAGGCGAAGGTGTCGAACACAAACAGGCAGCGGCTGCATTTCCACAGCTTGGCCATAGGCGGCGGTGTCTTGCAGGACGGGCAGACAAACCCGGCATGCCGGGGCAGTTTGTTCTGCCGAGACAGGGCTCGCGCCATGAGCAGACCCCGCCAGCAGCTGAGCGCCACGAACGCGGCCAAGATGCCCAGCCACACCGACCCCCGGATCAGCGCCAGCCCAAACAGCGCCGCCACGCCCACCAGACCCAGCGCACTGGCCACGAAGAGGCTGCGCGTGCGGCCCAGCACAAACCACAGCAGCGCCCGCAGAATCTGGCCGCCATCGAGCGGATACACCGGCAAGAGATTGAACATCAGCAGCCCGATGTTGATGAACGCCAGGTCGTGAAGAAATCTCACGGCGTTCGGGTTGAGCGCGCCTCCGCCAATGGCCCGGCCCGCGGCGGCGGCACCCAGGGCGAGCAGCAGCAACCCCACGTTGACCAGCGGGCCCGCGGCAATGCTCCACAGGGTCGCTGCCGGACGCGGCGGAGGATTCACAAAGGCCACTCCGCCCAGGGGCCACAGCATGATCTGGTTGGCCTGGCCGCCCACCTGCCGGCAGGCCAGCGCGTGCCCAAATTCGTGCAGCATGACCACAACGAAGAGCGTGAGGTACTCGAGCACGTTCCAGGTCAGCGACGTGTAGCGATCGGCGCGGTTGCGGATCTCGAAGACCGCGACCAGCAGCCACGACCAATGCACGAACAGATCAATGCCTGCAAAGCGAAAGAGCCGGATCGAGCCTCGCCGCGTCGGTGTCATCGAGAGTCATTGTAGCCCACAGGAATCGTTCCATCCTATGCGCGATGTGCGCGCAGATTGTCCGCGGTGACGCGGTCGCGCGCCACCTGGGCTTCCTCGAGCGTGCGGAAGCGAAACACACCACGAGGATACGCGCGGGGAGCGATGGCAAAGTACCTTGCGCAGTGGCGCGCGAATCGCTCGAACCCATCGCCCGGCAAGACCAGAACGATGGCGCGAGCCATATCCTCCGGCGAGCGGAACTTCTGCACGCGATTCATGGCCTGTCATCCGCGAGATTGAAGGCTTGTCGAAGCATGGCCGCATCCTGGTGATCAAGGGGACGAATTGTGTCCTTCTTCAGGCGATAGAGCGCCCCAGGTGTGGCCACGCGAATCCGAACGCCGGCCACCGTCTTGGTGTCCGCTTCCACGCTTTCGTAGCTGGCCGCTGATCCGAGACGGGTCATGATGTCCAGGTAGAGATCGCCTGTGGGGGGATAGTAGCGCACGGCCGGGTACTCACCGAGCAGATCCTCGGTGCTGATCTCGTCGATGCTGGGGTCATCGCCGTAGGCGGCCCGCAGCGCACAGCGGAGACGTGCGATGTTTTCCGGAAGCGCGCGAATGAAGATGTCCAGATCCTCGGTTGCGCGAACGAGCCCGTGCACGCCCATCGCCGCAGCCCCGATGAGGACGTACTCCACCGCCTCGTTCTCCAGGGACTTGAGCACGCGGAGCATCTCGTCGCGATCCACCAAGCAAGCGTAACCCGCATTCGGTGGATTCCCAACTCCATCCTAACCTCCCAGCGCCCGCTTCCACGCCGCGAAGCCGCCACCGGCGCGGCTGGCCTGGGCTGCGGCCAGCCCCTCGGCAAAGCCCCCTTGCGCGAGCCGATGCTCGACCCAGGCCCACTTGGGCGCGTCGCCAGTCAGGCGTTGGCAAAATCGACTAGGAGTTGTGATATGGGAACCCTTGAACGGTTTCCACGGCTCACCCCCTTGCCAGCCGCGATCCTGTCGAAGGCGCCGGCCTCCCAATCGTTGCAAGAAAGATGCCCCAGATGACCAGCCCACCTCCCAAGAGCTGGAGTAGAGTAAGTCGTTCGCCCATCAAAGCGCCGGTGGTCACGGTCACGACCGGTATGAAGTTGATGTAGACCGAGCAGGTCACTACACCCAGTCCGTCGAGAGCGCATGCGAAGAACCAGTACCCGAGTGCTGAGCAGGCAATTCCAAGATAGGCGACGTTAAGCCATGCCCCGAGGTTAGGGATCCCAAACGCTCCCACATCTAGGGCCGCGAGCGGGATCAAGCCGACAAGACCAAACAGCGTCTGCCAAAAGACGACGGTGATGCGAGAGTAGCGCCCAAATAGCTCCCGGGTCAGAAAGGTGTAGACGACCCAGCTCAAGACGGCGCCAAACATGAAAAGGTAGCCACCCGCGGAGCGCGAGAGCCGGAGACCCTTGCCGACGATCATGGTCACACCACCGAACGAGAGGAAGGCTCCGATCCACTGAAGCCTGGTCAATCGCGAGTGAGATCCCCCTCGCGACACAAAGGCCTCTGCCAGCAGAGTCAATATCGGAATCGTCGCGATGATTAACGAGGATTCACTCGCCGTGGTGAGCTTGACACCGTAGTTCTCAAAAAGAAAGTAGAGCGTGACGCCGACCAGACCGGCCCCGCTCATGATGGGGATGTCGCGCAAGGCGAGGCCCTCCCGGGGCGCCAGTCGCTGCTTGACTGGGATGAGCGCAATCGCCGCTATGGCGAAACGCAGAAGCGCTAGCGTCATCGGTGGAATCGTCCGAAGCGCCGATTTGGTGCTGATAAAGCTCAGCCCCCAGAACAGCACGGTGACCCAAAGGAATATTAGCGCGACAGTCTTCCGCTCGCTAGGCATGTCTGTGGGCTCGACACCAGGGCGATCTAGGGAACCCCTGGCTCGTCGGCAACGAGCATGTGATTGCCCAGAAACTGATTCAGACTCTGCATGAAATCAGATTCCGACACCTCCATCTGGTCGCGCACATTCTCGAACACACGGCGTGGTGTCTCGCCGCCCAAGAAAAACGACAGTACGGCCAACGCATTCGAGTTCAGCTCGAGATATATTTCTCGGTTCCCAGAATCCTCCACCAAGAAGCAATCTGGACCCGAGGCAGAGATCGTCAGCGTGCTGTTAAGCGTAAGCCGCAAGTCCCACAAGGAAGACTTGCCTTCAACGCTCAGGCGCTGCCTCAACAGACCGCTGGAAAGCGCCCACTGCGTCCAACCTTCCAGTTGTCCTGCCACCCGTGAATTGCCTCCGGTATCAAACTCACCAACCGCCTCCGCAAACGTCCTCTCCGCCTCAAATAGGGCCAGCCACTCTGCCAGTCTCGGATCGAGAGCTCTGCACTCATCCCGGCCTATGAGGCAAAACGTCTCGCCCGCCCGGTCGAGAATCTCCTTCAAGTCCAGCGTTCTGTCGGAAAGCCAGCCGAGCAGCTCAGCGCCGTAGCGTTGAATTGTTCCACTCAGCGCCAGCGGTCCCGCCGGTGGGCCCATCTCGGCGGCCCGTGACGCCCCTTCATTCACCGTAGCAGAAACTCTCCTCGCGGCGCCTACGTCCTCGCAAAATCGGACAACCTCCGACAACCGTTCGCTCTCTTCCTGAGTCAAGCCACCGACCTGCTGAAGGCAAAACCTGATGGCCGCGCCCACTGCCTTCGAAGTCGCCTCAGTAGTCTGGGTAGAGACGTCGTTGTTCCACACGGCGTTCTTCTGCCACAGGGGCACGTGCGCTTTGTCCCCTTCCAGACCCATAACTACCTCGCAAAAGATGCTCGAAGGCGGAACACCGTAGTCTCTCGCGATGTTGGCGAAGAGTGCAATCAGCGCCATATTGCGGCCAACGAACCCGATCACGGGAATCATCTTCCTCAGAAACACCACATCGCCTGGAGTCATTCTGGGCGATCCGTAGACCGCGTAAGGTGGGGCCACCGTGTAAAGGAGAGCAAGTGCCTGAGCCTGCGACGCAAGCTCGGTGCCGGGCAACACGCGTAGCGGCCGACACGAAATCGCGTGCGGAGCCCAGGCAATGGTCTGGTCGACGCTCTTGAAGAAGTCATCGACCCCTTCTCCGGGCAGAAAACACATGAGATCCACCGACGCTCGGATGCGCCATGGGAGGCCGAACTGCCGAATGGTCCTCTCCGCTTTGGCAAGACTTAGCGGTCTCTTAATCAATTGCGACGTGCGTTGTGACGTCGTCTGCAGGCCAAAAGAAACCTGGATGTTGTCCATCGACGCCATCCTCGCGTGCAGCCCGGGCCTCTCTAGATCAGGCTTCATTTCGAATTGGAATAGAATTTCGCGCTGATTGTACTCCTCGATAAGATCCAGAAGAGCGAACGCGTAGTCCTCATCCTGATTGAAGGTTGGAATGAGTACCCAAACCTCCTTGATTCGGCGGTCACCGCAGATCGCGCGCAGTTCGCGTTCGACAAGCTGCAGTGACAGGAGGCGCTGTCGATGATGCATTCGGGATTCAAAGCAATAGGTACAACGAAACCCGCAACCCCGCGCCAGTTCCCAGAGGAGCCCGCCTTTCGCAATCAGCCGATCCTCCCCCAGGACCGGCGAAGGCAGTTCGTCCAGTGTGACGACCCGACCCGCAGGGGTAAGAGCCACTTCACCGTTTTCGGCACGGTACGCGATGCCGTGCACCGAAGGGAGCCAGTCGTGCAAGTTCTTGTCGCAGTTCTCCGCGAAGGCGGTGAGGAGATCGCAGAAGGACACCTCGCCCTCACCCATCACGACGGCATCAATGAAGTCATGCCGCTTCAGCAAACGTTCAAAATCGCCGGTTGATTCAGGACCACCCAAGACGACTAGAGTCGTCGGCAGAAGCGCCTTGACTGCGCTGGCGAGTTTCAAAGAATAGAGCACATTCCAGTAGAAGCACGAGAACCCCACCAAAGCGGGCTCCGCCGAGATGATGGCATCCAGGGTTTCGCAGAAATCAATGTCCGCTTCTTGGTGGACGAGCGTGTTCCACGAGTCCACGTAAATGGGCGATATCTTCTCGAATCCCTGCGCGCGCGCTGCCAGCTTGAGACGGCGAAGGGAAAGCGCATCGGAAGGCCCGACCAATACGACCGAGTTCTGCATGGTGCGTCCTCATGTCTCCCGCTGCAAGTACCGGCGTTCTAGGTGTTGCTCGAATGCCTCTGTGGCGAGCACGCTTCCCGTGGCACGTTCGACCAGTTCCGCGGTTCCCAGAAACGACCCCTGGCTCCAGATCTTTTCGCGCAGCCAAGCGTCGAGCGCGCCAAATTCCCCTCGGCGAATCTGCTCCATCAAGTCGGGCAGAGCGCGCCGGGCTGCGCGGAACAGCTGCGCCGCGGTCAGCGCGCCCAAGGTGTAGCCGGGGAAGTAGCCGATGAGCCCAGCCGGCCAGTGAACGTCCTGTAAACAGCCGTCACGATCGTTGTCTCGGGTCGAGAGATCGAGGAGGTCGCGCATACCCGCGTCCCAAGCTTCGGGCACGTCTTGGGGACGCAGAGAACCATCGATGAGGCTGCGTTCAAGCCCGAAGCGCAGCACGATGTGGCACGGATAGGTTACTTCATCGGCATCCACGCGGATCAACCCGGGCCTAACCCGAGTCAGTCGGCGAAATAGGTTTTCGGGGCTGAATGCCTCTGTGCACTGGGCGACTGCGCCGGGAAAAGCCTGCGCGATGAACGGCGCTGCGAATTGCCAAAAAGCGCGACTTCGACATACTTGCATTTCGACCAGCAGACTCTGGCCCTCGTGAATGGCCATTCCACGCGCAAGTCCAACTGGTTGACTGAGCCACTCGCGTGGCAAGTTCTGCTCGTATTTTGCGTGCCCGACTTCATGCAATACGCTCATCAGCGACTCGGTGTAGTCGCTGCCGGAGTAGCGAGTCGCGATGCGCACGTCCGTCGGAACGCCGCCACAGAACGGATGGCAACTGGTGTCGAATCTTCCGTGGCCAAAGTCGAACCCAAATCGGCGCATGAGTTCAATCCCCAACCAGCGCTGACTGTCGACCGAGTAGGTTGCCTCGCATGTTGCGACTGTCTCGTTAGCCTGTTGCTGCAAGACCTTCTCGACCAACCCCGGCAGGAACGCCCGCAGCCGTGTGAAGAGTGGTGCAACGAGATCCGCCCGTGCGCCTGGCTCGAACCCGTCGAGAAGAGCGTCATAGGGACTGAGCGACAATCTGTCGCCTAAGGCTTGAGCCGCTTCTCGCTTCAGCCGGACCACCTCGCGAAAGAATGGCAAGAACCCCGCGAAGTCATTGGCCGGGCGCAATTCTCGCCAGGCCTGTTCGCTGACTGACTCGGCTTGCGACATTGCCTCGACCAGGCTCTGCGACAGCGCGGTCTCCCGCACCCAAAGGCGTTGCATTTCCCGGAGGTTGGCTTGCTGCCAGGACGACAGGTTCGAAGCCTGTGACTCTGCTGCGGCGAACCAGTCCCGCAGTTCCTCACGCGTGGCGTGTTGGTGGATGACGCCGCGGAGCGTGGAAAGCGCCTCGGCGCGCGCGGCTCCTCCACCGGGAGGCATCATGGTGGCCTCGTCCCATGAGGCGATGGCTTCGACGTGACGAAGTTCGGAAAGGCGCCGATGATGCTCGGACAGGGACTCGTAGGACATGGGGTGAGTGTAGCCCAATTGGGCTATCCTGGTCCCTGGAGGACCGTTCGCGGCACACTGACCGCCGGATGAGTTGTGGCCCGGCATGCGACCACGGCCACGACTTCCGTTTCCGGCAGGTGATGACGCCGTATTCGAACACGCGGGACAGTCTACCCTCCCAGCGCCCGCTTCCACGCCGCGAAGCCGCCACCGGCGCGGCTGGCCTGGGCTGCGGCCAGCCCCTCGGCAAAGCCCCCTAGGGCGAGCCGATGCTCGACCCAGGCCCACTTGGGCGCGTCGCCAGTCAGGCGAGCGTGGCCGCGAAGTTTGCGGCGCAAGAAGGCCAGTTTCTTTTCGAGACTCGCGATGTCTTCGAATGGTTGCCGGTCGAGCGGCGTGTTGCGCTTTGAAACGAAAGGCGAGACGGTGAGCGACAGCTTGGGTGCGAGCGCCGCGAGTTCCAGCGCCAGGCGCGCCAGCTCGTCGATGTCGGCCGCGGTTTCGCCGGGCAGGCCGATGAGCACGTAGAGCTTGAGCAGCGCCATGCCGTGGTCGCTGCACAGGCGGGCCGCGCGCAGCAGATCCTCGACCCGTGTGTGGCGGTCGACCTGGTCGCGCAGGCGCTGCGAAGCTCCGTCGGCCGCTGTGGTCAGCGTGCGATAGCCCCCGCGCGCCAGCAGCCCTACCGATTCGTCGTCGAGTCGGTCGGCGCGCAGGCTGGAAACGCCCACCTCGCGGCCAGCGTCGACCAGGGCGCGCAGGATTTCCGGCAGGGCAGGGTGGTCAGTGACCGCCGCGCCCACCAGTCCCACTCGCCGCGCCTCGGCCGGGATGAGCGAGAGCAAACGCTCAGGCGCTACCGGACGCATGCCCCCGCCCGCCGACCGGCGCATCACGCAGTAGGCACAGCCTCGGCTGCACCCGCGCTCGGCCTCGACGAGAAACATGCTCGCCAGCTCGGTGTGCGGCGTGACGATTTGCGAGTAGGCGGGAAGGCAATCGTCGCTGGCGATCGCAACCGGCGGTGGCGTCTCCCCGTGCAGCGAGGGAATGTAGAAGCCGGGTCGGCGCCCCAGTTCGTTGAGCAGGCTTTCGCGGTCAGGCTGGTCGCGTAGGCTGCGCACGAGAAGCGGCACAAGCTCCTCGGCCTCGCCCATGACGATGACGTCGGCGAAGGGGCCGACCGGCACCGGATTGGAAAACGTCAGCGGGCCGCCGACCACGACCAGTGGAAAAGTCCGCGCGTGCGCGGCGCGCTCGGCGGCCAGCGGGGGAATTCCCGCAAGATCGAGGCAGGTCACCACGCCCGCCAGTTCCAGCTCGGACGCGAGCGAAAAGGCGACCACGGGAAAATCGCCGACAGGTCGGCCTGATTCGTAAGTGCAAAGTTCCTCGCAAAGCCGCTGCATCTCGGCCACGTCGTCGGGAAGGAAGGCGCGCTCCGCGGTGCAACCAGGCAGGCCGTGCAAGATGCGGTAGATGCTCTGGAACCCCAGCGACGACATGCCTACGTGGTACGGGCTCGGGTAGCACAGGGCGAAGGCCAGATCGGCCTGCTTGTACAGGGTGCCGGTCTCGTCGGCCAGCCGGCTGGCGCGGACTTCGCGAAACGGTGTCACGGGGACACGCGCGCGCGGTTACTTGATGGGCGCGCCATCGAGATCTCGCAACTCCACCTCGCCGATTCGCCGCAGCGAAGCTTCGATGCCGGTACGGTCGCCCACCACGACGATGACCATGTGGTCGGGGCGCAGGTATTTCTGGGCCATTTTCTGCACATCGGCTGCGCTGACCGATGCGATTCGGGCGGTGAAGGTTTGTAGCTCCTTGTCCGGCAAGTCGTAGACCGCCAGCGCCGCCATCTGCGCCGCCACCTGGTTGGCTGTGGCAAAGCGCGCAGGGAAGGCGCGAATGATCTCGTCCTTGGTGTCTTTCAACTCGCTTGGGCCAACCTCATCGCTGCGCAGGGCTGAAATTTCCTTGAGGATCTCGGTCACCGAATCAGCGGTGTGGTTGGCCACGAACTCACCGCCCGTGGTCCAGGGTCCAGGCGCCCGCCGCGCCTCGAACATGGAGGCGACCCCGTAGGTCCAGCCCTTGGTCTCACGCAGGTTGAGCGTGAGCCGCTTGAAGGTTCCGCCCAGGATCTGGTTCATGACCAGGGCGCGGCAGTAGTCGGGATTCTTGCGCTCGATGCCGAACGCGCCCAAGCGGATCGACGATTGCGGCGCGCCCGCCTTGTCCACCAAAAAGATGCGTGTTTTTTCGATGGCCAGCGGCTTCGCCATCGCGACCTTGGCCGGCTTGGGCTTCCATCCCGCGAGCCGCTTTTCCATCTGGGCGCGCAGATCGGCTTCGCGGATGTCACCCGCCACCACCAGCACAGCGTTGTTGGGCCGATAGAATGTCTGGAAGAAGTTCTGCACGTCCGCTCGTGTGATCCGGCGCACCGACTCCTCGGTGCCTCCCAGGGGCCAGCCATAGGGATGGCTTTCGCCGTACAGAGCGCGAGCGAAGGTCAGGCCAGCAACCAGGGGTGGCGAGTCCTTGCGCCGGGCCAAGGTGGACAGAAGATTTTCGCGTACCCGCGCCAGGTCGTCCTCGGAAAAGGCCGGTCGCAAGAGAACGTCCGCCCACACGTCGAGCGCGCTGTCGATGTTTTCGGTGAGTGCCGAAACCGAAAGCGAAGATGCATCCCAGGTGGCGTTGGTCGACAGCGTGGCTCCCAGCTGCGCGATCTGCTCGGCGATCTCGGTGGCGCTGCGGGTGGCGGTTCCCTCGTCGAGCATGTCCGCCACCAGATCGGCCAGGCCGGCTTTGTTCCGTGGATTCGCGCCGCTCCCGGTGCGCACCACCATTTCGACTCCGACCAGAGGCAACTTGTGCGATTCGGACAGGATCACGCGCAGGCCATTTTTCAGGCGAAAGCGCTTCACCTCCGGCACCTTGAAAGGGGGCTTCGCGGCGCTGACCGGAAGCTTCTGACGAAACTCGGCGTCCGGCGTCTGGCGCGCCGTCGGTTTTTCCACGACGGGAGCAACGCCGACTGGCTGGTCATTGCCGTTCGTGGGCTTCACCAGGCGACCCATGATGGGCGCGCTGCTGTTGGGCTCGACGTCGATGGTCACGCGGGCTTGGTTGGGCAGGATCCGGGCGGCCCACTTCTGCAGGATTTCCGGTGTGGCCGTCTGGTATCGGAGCAGGTCGCGGTCGAGGAAAGCGGGATCGCCTGCGAACACATCGTAGGTGAGCAGGCGGCCGGCCAGCCCTTGCAACGTTTCCAGGCCGCGCACCAGGTCGGTTTTGATCTCGTTGCGCGCACGCTCCAGCTCGGCCGCTTCCACCGGTTTGCTGCGCAGATTCTCCAATTCCTCGTTGATGACCGTTTCCAGCTCGGCCAGGGTGTGTCCCTGCAGCGGAACGTAGGTGATTTCGAACGTCCCGCCCAGCAAGCGGCTGATGTGCGCAGCGGAAACGGACTGTGCCATCTTCAGTTCAAGCACCAGACGGCGATACAGGCGCGAGCTCTTGCCGCCGCCGAGAACGTTGGCGAGCAGATCCAGCGAGGCGTCGCCGGGCGCGAAGAGGGGCACCGTGTTCCACGCCTGAAGGCCGCGCGCCAGATTGACCTTGGCCTGCATGGGGATGCGGCGTTCGACTGTGGGCGCGGGGATGGGAGGCGCCGGCTGCCGCTGCACCGGCGGACCGGCGGGAATGGGCGCGAAGTACTTCTCCACCAGGCCCTTGACCTGCGCCACGTCGATGTCGCCGGCAATGAGCAGCACAGCGTTGTTGGGTGCGTAGTAGCGGTTGAAGAACCCGCGGATGTCATCTTCGCTGGCCGCGTCCAGGTCCTTCATCGAACCCATCACCTCGTGGTGGTAGGGGTGGCCAGGCGGAAACAGGGCTTCCAACTCCACGCGCGCCACGCCCCCGAGCGGCGCATTCTCGATGCGCTGCCGGCGCTCGTTCTTCACCACGTCGCGCTGGTTTTCAAAGGCCGCGCGAAACGAAGGCCGGTCGAGCAGGAATCCCATGCGCGAGCTTTCCAGCCATAGTCCCAGCTCCAGCTCGCTGGCGGGCAAGGTCTCGAAGTAGTTGGTGCGATCCGTGCCGGTCGAGCCGTTGCGCGCGGAGGCCCCGGCCTGGCCCAGATACTTGAAGTAGGCGTCCTCGGGGATGTGCTTGGTCCCCTGGAACATCATGTGCTCAAAGAGGTGGGCGAACCCGGTCTTGCCCGGGGCTTCGTCCTTGGACCCGACCTTGTACCAGACCTCGACGTGCACGATGGGCACCGCGTGGTCAACGTGCAAGATGACGTCGAGTCCGTTGAGCAGCCGGTATTTCTCGAAGGCGACCTCGGGCGTTGCAGCGCGAGCCCACGGCGCCAGGAACACCAACAGCGTCGCGAAGGCAGCGATGCGGAAGTTGAGGGACATGGCGCGAGACTATCGCAAAACCAGCCGCGGGCCATGCGCAGGCCAGGGCGCTGGGCGCCCAAACCGCGACCAAGGCGCCCGCTAGAGATCATGTTGCAAATCCGACCGGAATAGGAGGAATAGAAATGATTCACCCTTCTTCACTTGATAAGTCGGAGCACTTGAGACTAATTTCCGCGCCCGGAGGAACCGCATGAACCCCCTACGTCTATTGTCCGCTGCCGTGTGCGGCCTGCTGCCGCTCCTATTGTCTGGAAGCCAAGCCCTCGCCGAGGAAGCCCACAAGGGTGGCGAGGCGAACCTGAAGCTCCCTGACCTGGCGTCCGCCACCTTTATGGGCGGCATCGCAGGAAACAAGCTGCTCATGGCGGGCTTGTTGATCTGCGTCCTGGGCATGGTCTTCGGTCTAGTCATCTATACGCAGCTCAAGAATCTGGCCGTGCACAAGAGCATGCGCGAGATCTCCGAGCTGATTTACGAGACCTGCAAGACCTACCTGGTCACCCAGGGCAAGTTCATCATGCTGCTGTGGGCCTTCATCGGCACCATCATGGTGGTGTACTTCGGAGTTCTGCAGCACTACCCGGTGCCGCGCGTGGTGGTGATCATGCTGTTCAGCTTGGTCGGCATCGCCGGCAGCTACGGCGTCGCCTGGTTCGGCATCCGCGTGAACACCTTCGCCAACTCGCGTACGGCGTTTGCCGGGCTCAAGGGTCTGCCCTATCCCATCTACGCCATCCCGCTGCGCGCGGGCATGAGCATCGGCATGCTGCTCATCAGCGTCGAGCTGGTGATCATGTTGGGCATCCTGCTCTTCGTGCCGGGTGACTGGGCCGGTCCCTGCTTCATCGGCTTCGCCATCGGCGAGTCGCTGGGCGCGGCTGCCTTGCGTATCGCGGGCGGTATCTTCACCAAGATCGCCGACATCGGCTCCGACCTGATGAAGATCGTCTTCAAGATCAAGGAAGACGACGCGCGCAACCCCGGCGTCATCGCCGACTGCACGGGCGACAACGCCGGCGACTCGGTCGGCCCCTCGGCCGACGGCTTCGAAACCTACGGCGTCACGGGCGTCGCTCTCATCTCCTTCATCCTGCTCGCCGTGGCCGACACCAACGTGCAAGTCCAGCTGCTGGTCTGGCTCTTCGTCATGCGCATCATGATGGTCATTGTCAGCGCCCTGTCGTACTTCATCAACGAAGCCATCACCAAGGGTCGCTTCGGCACGGCCAAGAAGATGAACTTCGAACAGCCGCTGACCCAGTTGGTCTGGTTGACCTCGATCGTGTCGATGATTTCCACCTACGCGGTGTCGTACCTGCTCATTCCCGATCTGGGCCACGACAAGACGTTGTGGTGGAAGCTGAGCACTATTATCACCTGCGGCACCTTGGCCGGCGCGCTCATCCCCGAGATGATCAAGATCTTCACCTCGACCAAGTCCGCTCACGTGAAGGAAGTTGTCACCGCCTCGCGCGAAGGCGGACCGTCGCTCAACGTTCTGTCGGGCCTGGTTGCCGGCAACTTCTCCGCCTACTGGATGGGCATCGTGATCGTGGGCCTCATGGCCATTGCTTACGCCGTCAGCACTCTGGGCCTAGACGCCTTCATGCTCGGGCCGGCGGTGTTCGCCTTCGGCTTGGTGGCCTTCGGCTTCCTGGGCATGGGCCCGGTGACCATCGCGGTCGATTCATACGGCCCGGTGACCGACAACGCGCAGTCAGTGTACGAGCTGTCGCTCATCGAGACCATTCCCAACGTCAAGGAAGAGATCAAGAAGGACTTCGGTTTCGACGCCAACTTCGAGAATGCCAAGAAGCTGCTGGAAGAGAACGACGGCGCGGGCAACACCTTCAAGGCCACGGCCAAGCCGGTGCTCATCGGCACCGCAGTGGTGGGCGCCACCACCATGATCTTCTCCATCATCATGATGCTGACCGAGAAGCTGACCGTCAACCTCGAGAATCTCTCGCTCATGCACGCGCCCTTCTTGCTCGGCCTCATCACGGGCGGCGCGGTCATCTACTGGTTCACCGGCGCCTCCATCCAGGCCGTGTCGACCGGTGCCTACCGCGCGGTCGAGTTCATCAAGAAGAACATCAAGCTGGAAGGCGCCGAAAAGGCGTCGGTCAGCGACAGCAAGAAGGTCGTCGAGATCTGCACCAAGTACGCGCAGAAGGGCATGTTCAATATCTTCCTCACCGTGTTCTTCAGCACGCTGGCCTTTGCCTGCGTGGAACCGTACTTCTTCATCGGCTACCTGATCTCCATCGCGCTCTTCGGTCTGTACCAGGCCATCTTCATGGCCAACGCTGGCGGCGCTTGGGACAATGCCAAGAAGATCGTGGAGACCGAGCTGAACGAAAAGGGCAGCGACCTGCACGCCGCCTGCGTGGTGGGCGACACCGTGGGCGACCCATTCAAGGACACCTCTTCGGTGGCCATGAACCCAATCATCAAGTTCACCACCCTGTTCGGCCTGCTGGCGGTCGAGATGGCCGTCGGGCTCGACGACGGCGTGCGGGGCGCTCTCGCCGTAGGCTTCCTGCTCGTGGCATTCTACTTCGTACGTCGGTCGTTCTACGGCATGCGCATTCCGCTGGAGGCCAAGACCGAGGCCAAGGCCGACGCGCGGGCCATGGCAGACAGGTAGCAACGGGAGCCGACGCGGCTCCTGGATTGGCCCGGCTGAAGATCTTGCCCATCTTCGGCCGGGCTTTTTTTCGTCCACCGGCAGGGGTGTGCGCGAGAATAGTTCTGTGGTAGTCCACGCCCTCGCTGACGTGGTAAACGGTCGAGCTGATGACAACCACGCCGGCTTTCGTCTGTTCCATGTGCCGCAAACCCATTGCCGTAGGGGCCAGGGTGATTCGTTGCTCGGTCTCCACATGCAACTCGGGCAAGATCAAACTGGTTTTTTGCTCGCCGGGCTGCTGGGATTCGCACCTGCCCAATGCGCGCCACCGCAGTGCCTATTTCGTCGAAGAAATCGCTCGGCGGGAATAGGTTTTCACGCAGCCCAATGACAGGTGACCGGTTTCGGCCGCTTCGATAGTACAATGAATGGTTCGTGCAGCCGTCCTTCGCTCTTCTCACTTTGCGTGCCGTATCGGTACTGGTCGCGCCAGGGCCGGAGGATGCCTGCCCCTCTGCCCGGCAGGTGGAGAAGGCGATCACGGAACGCGCGCCCGCCGCGCAGCTCGCGAGCGTCGTTGATTCAGAGTCTGCCCTGACCCTGGTGTTGCCAGCACCAGGAGCGCCGCAAGAACCGAGCTTCTCCCTGATTGACCAACAGGGGCGACTGCGCCTGTTTCGCACGCTGGCCAGGCCCGGCACGATTAACGCACGCGACTGCGCCGCGCTTTCGGTGACAGTCGCCATCATCGTCCAGCGCTATCTCGATGAAATCGAGATGCCTGAGGAGGAAGCCGCACGCAAGAGTCCCGTCGTCCTGGTGCCGCCCGCACCGCCGCCTGCACCGGTCGCGGTCAGCTCTCCTCGGCGCCCGCGCGCCCGCTGGGACGTTTCTCTTGGCTTGTCTCAGAGATTTGCCAACCGAACGACCAGCCTGGAAGCCTTTGACATACGTCTCGCCGTCGCTCGTACGCTGGGGACACGCATGGAGTCCGGCCTCCTGCTTCGCTTGTGGAGCGGCATCTCCGGTTGGACCGAATACGACTGGATCGGCGGCCGTGGCGATGTGATGCGCATTCCTTCCGGCCTGGATCTCATGTGGCGACGGGCGGTATCCAGTGTTGAATTGCAACTTGGCCTGGCCGGGCTGGTCGATTGCTGGATTCTCGGGGCGAGGGACCAGGCCGGCTTGCACTGGGACACCCGCTTTGTGGCTGCGGGCGCGCTCACCGGTGGCATGCAGGTGCCCTTGGGGAAGCGCCTTTTTGCTCGTCTATTCTTCGACTTCGCCGTGGCTGCGTGGCGTTATGAATATTTTGACCGGATTCGCGTGACGGAAGCCGTGTTTTCGACTCCTAGCGTCTTTGGTGACGCAGGGTTAGCCTTGGGGATGTCGCTTCGATGACGAAGGCGCTGCACCATGAGCACTAACGATCAGGAAAAGCAGATGGCAGAAACCATCGCGTCGCCGGTGAACATGAACCAACAGAATCCAGCAGGAAGCCAGCGACCGCGGCCCTTAGCCGAAGACCACGCGCTGGTTGAACGTGTTCGTAAGGGGGACACTCTGGCCTGGCGGACGCTCTATGAGCGCTACTCGCAACCTGTGTTTCGTTTCGTGAGCGCTCTTGGCGTGCCTCCCGAGGAGCGCGAGGATGCCTCCCAGGACGTATTCGTCGCGGTCTACCGCGGACTGAAGAGTTTTCGTGGGGAGGCGCAGCTGTCGACTTGGATTTATCGCATTGCCGCGCGCCATGCCTCGCACCTGGGCCGGCGGCGCCGCATGCGTTCTTTTCTGTCGCTTCTCCCTTGGCATGAGGCCGAGCCCGAGCCCCAACCCGACCCGGCCGAGAAGGCATCCGAGTTGCGGCTACTCGATCAACTGCTGGCCAAGCTGTCACCCAAGAAGCGGATGGTCCTGGTACTCTTCGAGATCGAAGGATTGGGCGTGAATGAAATCGCCCAGGTCATGGGATGTCCTGCCAACACGGTCTGGTCCCGGCTGCGCCACGCCCGGGCGGAACTCGTCAGGGCGGCGCGGAGGATAACGAGATGAAGTCGCCTACACAGAGAACGGACGACACAGAGAGATGGCTGAGCGAGACCATCGAAGCCGCGCGTCGGCGCATCGGTGACGAGGTGGCGCGGCGTCGCGTCTGGGCTCGCGTGGAGGGCTTGCCGGCGGGCCAAGATCGGCCGCTGCGGCGGGCAAGGGCATGGGCCTTCCCGGCCCTCACCGGGGCGTTGGTTGCTGTGGGTGTGGTGGCCGTCCTATGGATGGTTCCGGCCACGCGTCCGACCCATGCGCCGGTCGTGGCCAAGCGGGCGTCTTCGGCGACGGCGTCGGTATCACAGCCTCGTGCTGACGCTGCTCGGGTTGTGTCCCCGGGGGCGTCCGCTGCGCCCGTGCGCACTGGTCGAGGGGAGAAGGCCCGTGTGGCGCTGGTCGGTGGAGTCGGCGTTGAGCTCGATGCCGATTCTGTGCTGAGCTGGGACGCGGAACGCCGGCCTTTGGTCGAGCGCGGCCAGGCCAGGTTCGAAGTTCCTCATCAGGCACCGGGCTTGAAGTTTGCGGTTTCTGCGGGGCCGTATGTCGTCACAGTGGTGGGGACCAAATTCCACGTGGGCGTGGCCGACGATCGAGTGTCTGTGGCCGTGGAGGAAGGTGTGGTTGAGGTGTGGCGCGGGGACCGCTCGGTTCGCCTGGTCGAGGGGGATTCATGGGCCGGACCGATGCGTGGGATTGCGCCTCCCGCAGTCCAGCACCGGTCGCCAGCGGCGGCCTCACGGCGAGTCGCAGAGGCCGCAGCGCTGCCCGAGAGCGCCCCGGCCAGTGTGGAATTGACGGAGGCGCGGTCAGCCTTCAAGGAAGGCCGCCCGGAAGACGCGCTGGCCATGCTCAGCCACTGTGCCAAGGGCGCGGGGCCAGCCGCCGAGAATGCGGCCTACGAGATGGGCCGCGTCTTGCGTGATGGTCTGCGCCGACCTCGAGCGGCGGTCGCCGCGTGGGGCGCCTACCGCACGCGCTTCCCCGACGGGTTGCTGCGGGCTGAGGCGGACCTGTCGATCTTGGAAACTCTGGCCAAGCTCGGTGACAAGGCTGCGGCGCTGGCCGAGGCTGAGGCTTTCTTGGCGCGCTATCCGAATAGCGAGCGTCGCGACGAGGTGGCCAAGCTAGCCGCGAGAGTGCGCGGAGCACCGTGATGGTGACCGGGGCGCGAGTCAGTGCCTCCTGGCTGCTGGCGCTCACGGGGCTGTCGTGCACGTATTGGGTCGGACTGCCTGGGCCGGCTGGCGATGCCGGGGGCGACGCGGCCGAAACCGGCGGGGCACAAGCTTCGGACGCGTCCATCGACCAGTCCAACGCAAGTGACAGGCCGGGGGGCTACCGTCCGGATCCATGTTGGAACTTCCGCAACTTGAGCGTGCATCAGAACCAGGTCGAGATGATCATCGCCCTCGACCGCTCCACATCGATGCAGGAGACTGCATTCGATTCGACCACCAGGTTGCAGGCCGCCCGGCAGGCCGTGGCGGCGTCGACTGGTGCTCATCCGGGTATTTGGTTTGGCCTCGAGCAGTTCCCGTCGTCGAAAGACTGTTACCCGGCGACGTGTTGTGCGGGAGGGTTGTCCGTCCAACCTGCGCCGAACCATGCGATCGGCATCCAGGAGCAGCTGACGTGCGGTGCAGGTGATCCGGGTTGCACAGTGGCGAGCAGTGATTCACCGTCACACTCGGCTTTGCAGAAGTGTCGTCAGTGGTACACGTTGGAAGGACAAGCAAGCCTGTCTCAGTTCGTGCTGCTCATCACCGATCAAGATCCGACCTGTGCAGGCGACGCTTCCACTGATGCCTCGCTTTGCAGCCAGGCGTATGATGAAGTGGCCAAGCTGGCGAAGCTTGGCGTGCAGACGTTCTTCGTCTCCCTCAACAGCGACGCACAGAGCACGAACTGCCTCGCCAGTGTTCCGGCCGGCCCATCGACCTTCGCCGGCAATTCGCAATTCTTGGTGGCGACAGATCAGGCGAGCCTGAAAGCGAGACTCGAGGACATCATGATCGCCGCGGAGGCCAACATGTGCCGGTTTTCTGTGGACTCGCTCGACAGCTCGACGCAGGTGGTGGTTTCGATCAACCACGATCACGTATCGTTCGTTTCGGGCGGTCAGCAGGCGGGGTGGAGGTTCTCCGACAGCAACCCGGGCGAGATCGTGCTCTCCGGCTCCTATTGCGGCGAATTCACATCCGGGCAGGGCGCGCCCATGCTCGTGGTGCAGAACTGCTGGCAGTGAGGGCGTTTCCCCCCAAGTGCCGTCCGCCGTTCAGGCGCGTCGGCGCAGGAGGTAGAGCAGCAGGGGCGCGGCGTGCAGGGCTTGGATCATGTCGCCGCTCTCGATGAGATCGCGGATCGCGGCCAAGGGCACGAGATGTACACGCAGATCCTCGGTCAGCTCGGGCTGGGCGCGACCCATGGCCACGACTCCCTCGGCGAGATAGGACGTCGTGATGTTGGTTTGCAGGGCCGGGTTGGCCGAGAGGCGGGTGAGCCGCGACCAGCGACCGCCGCCGTACCCGGTTTCCTCGGCCAGCTCGCGCCGGGCCGCGACCTCGATATCCTCGCCCGGGTCGACAACCCCGGCTGGGATCTCGAAATGCACCTCGCCTAGCCCGGGACGGTACTGTCGAATCAAGACCACTTGGTCAGTTTCGGTCACGGCGACCACGTTGACCCAGGGCGGATACTCGGAGATCCAGTAATCGGGGATTTCACGCCCCGTGGGCAGGCGGAAATGCTGATGGCGCAGCACCAGCCAGGGCGGCTTGCGGAAGAGATAAGTCGTCTCGACTGCCTGCCAAGCTGCGGGGTCGTCGGGAAAACGGCGGGGCAAGCGCGACTACTCCTGGCCCGGCCGCCGCGCGCGAGCGCGATTGCGAGCAGACAAAGCGACGACAAACTGATAAAGCACCAAGGCCAGTATTCAGTATCATGCGGCTGCCGACAAGACGTGAAGAAGCGCAAGACGATCAACCTGACGAAAGCCGTTGCCGACGCGCCTGGCTGGCCGCGCGCCGCTTCTGGCGGCGAAACGGTTTTCGAGTACGCTAGGCAGTCATCCCGTGAGTGAAAAGCAAGACTACTACCAGGTACTCGGCGTATCCCGGCAGGCGGATGCGTCCGAGCTGAAACGGGCCTACCGCAAGCTGGCCCTCGAGCTGCATCCCGACCGCAATCTCGGCGACAAGGAGTCCGAGGCGCGCTTCAAAGACGCGTCGGAGGCCTATCAGGTGCTGTCTGATCCAGAAAAGCGTGCGCTTTACGATCGCTACGGCCACGACGGTCCGCGTGGGGGCGGATTCGGCGGTGGCTTCAGCAACGTGGGCGACATCTTCTCGGCCTTCTCCGACATCTTCGGCGATCTTTTTGGCGGTGGATTTGGCGGCGGCCCGGGTCGTGGCGGCGGGCGTGGGGCCGACATCGAGACCCAGGTTCAGTTGAGCTTGGCCGAGGTGGCGACCGGAGCGGCCAAGGAAGTCAGGGTGCAACGGCGCGCCGCTTGCACGGAGTGCGAGGGATCGGGCGCCGCGCCGGGCACCTCGCGCGAGGCGTGCCCTCAGTGTCGGGGGCGCGGCCAGGTCGTGCATGCGCAGGGCTTCCTGATGATCTCCTCCACCTGTCCGGCGTGTCGCGGCGAGGGCTCGGTGGCACGCAAGCCCTGTCCGTCGTGCAGCGGAAGCGGCCTGCGGGTTGTGGAGGAAGATTTGCAAGTCAATGTGCCCCAGGGCGTGGAGGATGGTTCCACTTTGCGGCTGGCCGGGCGGGGTGAAGGGGCGCCGGGGGGCGGGCGTGCGGGAAACCTGTACGTGCACATACGGGTCGCCGACGATGAGCGCTTTGAGCGCGACGGCGCCGATTTGCACACCGAAGTCGCGATTTCTTTTCCTCAGGCAGCCCTGGGGACAACGGTGAAAGCCCCCTCGTTGGACGGCGAGGTTGACGTCACGCTGGCGCCGGGGACGCAACCGGGCGCGACGGTGGTCTTGCGGGGAAAGGGCTTGCCTCACCTGCAGGAACGCGGCCGAGGCGACTTGATCGTGCACCTCCGACTGGTGGTGCCCGCGTCGCTCTCGCGCGAGCAGGAGGAATCGCTGCGTGCCTTTGCCGCCGCGGGTGGCGAAAAAGTCGAACCCGCGTCGGAGAAGCGCGGCCTCTTCGGCCGGCGGAAGAAGAATTAGCGACTGACGGCCGCAACCAAAGGGCGTGAGATGATTCATCTCGACAGCGACCCACCGCTGAGAACACAGAGGTGAGAGGGGAGGCCACAGGGGAGAAGACCGCAGTGGCATCCCGTCCTGTCTGAACCCTTTCTTCTCTCGGACCTCTGCGTTCTCGGAGGCCGGTAGTTGACGGGACGAATCGCCTCTCGCGCTTTGGTTGCGGCCGTGAGGCTGCCCTACTTTTCCTTCTTGGCTTCGGTCTTGGGCAATGAAAAGGAAAGCGCGGGCACGGGGTGGTCGTGTTGGTAGAGCCAGGAATAGGCAAACACCGAGGCCAGCACGCGTTTGGTGTAGTTGCGGGTTTCGTCGTAGGGAATCGTCTCGAGAAACTCGTCCAGTTCCACGGTGCCGCGCTCGCGCAGCCAACGATCCACGGCCGCCTCTCCCGAGTTGTATCCGGCGATGCTCAAGGGCAGGGCGCCGTTGAAGTGGTCCAGCAGAAACGCCAGGAAGCGCGAGCCCACTTCCAGATTCTTGGAAGGGTCGAGCAAGAACTCGCGGGTCACGCGTTCCTTGGCAAAGCGCTGGGCCGTGCGCACCAGCATCTGGGTCAGTCCCAGGGCGTTGGCAAAGGACTCGGCCTTTGGGAAAAACGCGCTCTCCTCGCGCATGATGGCCAGCTGCAGGGCCTCGGGCACGCGGTTGGCCTTGCTGTTCTTGCTCACCAGTTCAGGGAAAGCCCGCGGGTACGCCAGGCGCCACTCGGCATCGTGGCGCGCATCAGTGGGATACGACCAACGGTACGCCGTCAACGTGTTGCGAGGAATGGTGTGTGAGGCGCTCCACAACCGGCCCCGGTCGAGAAGGATCGCAGTGATCCAGTATGCGTCCTCTCGCCCCGGGGTCTTTGCGGCAGCCTGCCCTTCCGGCGCGTGGTCAAGAACCGCCAAGCCGAGACGGGCCAGTTCGCGGCGGGCATCGCTGCCCAAACCCAGGCGCGCCAGTTCCACGGCACGCAGGAAGCCCGGTTCGGCAAACAGCGGCTGGGGTCGAAAGTCCCATGGCGATGGCTTTTGCTGGGTCGCCAGCAGCGGTCGCAGCTCGCGCAGGAGATCGGCGCGCGCCTTGGGAAAATGGTGAAGCATGCGTTCGAGCGCGAACAGCGCATACACGGAAAGGGGATACTCTCGCACGGCGCGCGTGTAGGCCTGCTGGGCCTGGTTGGGGGCGCCTTGCTTTTCGAAGATGCGACCTCGCCAGTAATGGGCGCGGCCAGAGGCGAAGTAGATCTCCTCGCGCGGAAAACGGCGCACGTCCTCGTCCAGCCAGTGCAGGGACTTCTTCCAATCGCCCACGCGCCAGGCAGCGAAGGCCAGACGCCACAAAGCCTCGCCCGCCACGTCGCCCTTGGGATAGCGGTCAGGCAGATCGCGCAGGTGTTGCTCGGCGCCATCGTCATCGCCCGCATCGGTCAGTACCTCCGCCGCACGCAAGCGGGCGTCGTCTGCAAGACGGTTCTCGGGAAATTCCGACTCGATGCGAGCGTACAGAGCGAGGGCCTTGTCCCGCTCGCCGGCCGAAGCCAGGCAACGCGCGCCCTGATAGAGTGATCGCACCACCAGATCGCGGTTCTGCGCGCGCTGGCAGGCCATCTCGGCTTCGGCGAAGAGCGGCGCTGCGCGCGGGCGCTGGCGTTGCTTCCACACCGATTGGGCGCGGTGAAATCGCGCCACGCACTCGCTGGCAGCATCCAGCCCCGGTGCGGTCAAGGCCGCGGTAAAGGCCGCCTCGGCGCCGGGGTTCTGGTTCTTGTCGAAAAGGCCCATGCCCCGCGTGACCCATTCCTCGGCGCTGTGGCTGAGCAGCGTGGCCTTTTGCGCAGGTGGCGCCGAGTTGGCCAGAGTCTGCAAGTTCTCGTCGGCTCGCGTGGCCCAAGACTCCGTCGGGGCTTCGGCCCAGATGCGCCGCAGGGACGCGGCGATTTCTTCTGTCGGGCGCTGCAACTGCTGCATGGCTTCGGTCAGGTGGAATTTTGCCTCGGCCCGGCGTGGCCCGGACGGGAAGCGATCGAGAAAAGTCTTGGCCTCGCTTTCCACCTCCGACCAACGCTTCCGCGCGATCAAGGCATCAAGCTTGACCAACACCGCTTCAGCTTCGGGCACCGTGTGCGCGGGCACGCGCGCCACCCAGGTGAGCGCGCCTTCGGGATCGCCTCGGCGCAGTCGGCAGCGGGCGGCATAGTAGGCGTGATAGGAAGCCAGCGCAGGGTAGCTGGACCATAGGTCCTCGAAAAGATCGCCGGCGGCTTGCCAGGCATTGAGGTTCATGTGCGACAAGGCGAGAAGAAAGCGGGTCTGATTGCGCTGGGGCGCGTGCGCGGGCATGGTGGCCAGGGCACCGGCCAGCTTCTGCGCGGCGGCTGCGAAATCGCCATCACGAAAAGAGTCGGCTCCCGCGCGGGCCGGTCCGGCGGCGAAGAATGGCTCAAGCCAGCGCTTGTCAAACGCAACCGGGGCATGCGTGGTCGCGGGAACGGCTTCCTCGCCACGCGCCTCAGGCGCAGCCTCTTCGCCCTCGGACGGTTCGACGGCCAGGGCGGTGCAGGGCAGGAAAAAGAGCGCGAGAGCCGCACTCGAGTGTTTTTGCGTGAACACTGTTGACGACTACGGTGCCTTGGCGGGCGGCGGGGTGCCCGCCCGTTCAGGCAGTCCAGCTTTGCGGTTCTCGATCTGACGAATGGCTTGAAATTCGAGCGTGAGGTTGCTGATGCTTTGGTCGAGCAGGTTGATGTCGTCTTCCAACATGGCGTTCTTCTGCTTGAGCAGGCGCAGGTCGTGGCTCAAACGCGCCATCGCCCACAGAATAATGAGAAGGTTCGGGACAAGCGCGATGACGACGTAGGCGGCCAGCTGGGGGTCAAGCAGCGTCACGAAACTCATCGCGCGTCCACTCGTGACAGTACACGGTTTCCCAACCCTTGGCCAAAAAGCCTGGCGTCCTGGAATTCGGAGTCGGAGGCCGTGGCGGGGACGGGGACGGGGACGGGGACGGGGACGGGGACGGGGACGGGGACGGGGACGGAGTGGCCCCTGGGACGAGGCCACGTCAAGCTGGTGTTCAGTGTTTCGGGTGGGTCACGCGCCAGAGGATGGCTACGACGCGGTCGAGCAGCGCGGAGGCGGGGGCGGCCTGGGGCTGGGCGATGTAGCCCCAGGTGGTGGCCAGGGCCAAAGCGGTGCGCACCTCGGCAGCGCTGCCTGCGGCCACACGGTACAGGTGAAATCGGTCGCGGCCGGTGCGTTGGGAGCCTTCGTCGAGGCACATGGCCACCGAGCTGGCGGCTCGGCGCATCTGACGGCACAGATCAGGATCGCGCCGGTTGATCGGATCGAGCAGCGGGCGCAGGGCCGAGGCAGCTTGCAGAGCGAGGTCGTAGGCGTCGAATCGGGACATGGCGATCTCTCCTTCCGGGCGGCCCTTCATGGGCCGTCCGGCCAGGCGACGGCCGGCGAGGAGAGTTGGGCAAGGAAAAGATCGTCAGCCGTCGTCACCACGGCCAAGGCACGATGGACTCGGATTCCTCGACGCCGCCTCACTCGGACCCTCGACGCGGTCGGCGTCGATCTGGCCAACCTCGCCATCGGGGAACTCGACGGTGTAGCCGTCGAACACACCGTGCTTCTTGTCGATCTTGGTCACGATGCACGGGTCATAGACCTTCTGGGTTTCGTCTTCCTCAGTCCACCTGACGGCGATCTTGTCCCCCACGTCCCAGTCCTGACCTTCCATCCTCGGGGCTCGTGCCGTGGTTCCGGCAGCGCCGAGGTAGTCATTGCGGAACTGGTCTCGGATCAGCGCATAGCGAATCAGCCTCGACAAAAACGGCTTTGCATCGGTCCAGGTGATGGAATGATCTGCTGGCAAATGGCCAAGGCTGACTTGATCTCCAGAAACAAGGTCGGGAGCCCTCGATTTCACGAAACTGATCACGTTGTCCCTCTTCACCGCTCCAGTCCGGCCTGCCGTGAGTCGTCCGTCGTGCCAGAGTTCGAGGAAGGAACCCTCCCGTCGCGTGAATCTGTCCATGCACAGTTGCAAGGCGTTGTGAGCACGTTCCGCGTCCGTGACGGCGACGACCAGATAGGTCTTGCTCTCACAGTTGCCAAAGCGGGGATCCTTCTCCAGTTCGGCTGATGCCATCAATGCTAGGCGGACCACATGGGAGTCACCGGTGGCGTCCCTGACGAGGAAGCTCCGATAGTTTCCCTCCCAGAGGCCGCCAGCGGCGTTCCCAAACCACCAGTACGAGGTACCCCAGTCCTCATCGATGGTACAACCGGGCTCTTTCCACGGAAGAGACGGCTTCTCGCCCTCGTCGAGGAAAAGGCCGTCGAGATCCAAGACGTGCTTTGCCAACCACGCGGGCGTCCGGACGGACACCGTTCCACTTGCCTCCTCGACCATGGTCTGGAGGCGCGCTGGGGCGGACAAATCACACCACAGCGGGCGCCGAAACTCCACGAGGGCGGGCTCGTCTGGTGGAACCAGGTCGGGATCGCGCATGACGGTGGCATATGACGGAAGATCAACGACTTTTCGAGGTTCTTCATCGCTCGCGTAGGCGTAGACCTCTGTGTCTGATCGATTCGTCAAGATGATGTACCGGACGCCAAGTGCCTCTGCGTAGTTCTCTGCCTGTGCGTAGCACTTGGAGTCGAGCGGCACCGTCGGAGCCTTGCATTCCATTACCGCGAAGGGCGTTTCATCGGGTAGCACCAGCAGCACGTCGACGCGACCGCGACCCAGCCCAGCTCGAGCAAGGGGAAATTCAGACCAGACCAGAGAGCGAGGCCAGCGATATTCCTTGATCAGCGTCCATATGAAGTCCTGGCGAACGAGTTCCTCCGGGTTGTCGATCCGCAGGAGCCCGCAGCTAAGATCCTGCACGCAAGATCTCCCACCGTTCAGGTATCGCTTGTGATCGCGGACGCTGAGTTTCATGGCACCAAAGGACCGCACTTCCAATGTGACGTCAAGCACCCGCACAGCTCCGATCGGCCCCTGATTTGAGCCAGTGCGATAGTCCTGCTTTTCAACTATCCTTGGCAGGGTTGGGGACAAGGAGGTGCCATGGCTCGATCCGCTATCCCACTTGGAGTCCTGTTCATGAATGTCGGATGGTCGGATGACTACGACGGGGGTTCGCTTCCCACCGGCAGTCACAAGTGGCTCAACAGTGATCGAGCTCTCCAGGAAGGGAGCGCGGATGCTTCGTTGTTCGTGAACGACGATGGGCACCACCTCGGCCCCATAGGCCGCGGAGACATCCCTGCCTTCCGGCGACTCGACGTCGTCTACACGGCCCGGGATCCTAAGGGGCAGCGTCGCATCGTGGCGCTGTATTGCAACTGCACTCCGCAGCCCCTCGATGACTATCCGGATTTCTTGATGGTGAAGGCCAGGCATAGCGACACCCTGTGCATCGTGCCTCGGGATCGGCCCCGGCTCGACTTCTGGCCTGGCAAGATGGGGATGAGGCGTTGGGCCGTTGGCGGGCCCCGCAAGAATTGGTCGGAACTGCAGGAGGCCTACGAACGGCTCATTGAAAGATCGAATCCGGGGACTTCACCAGCGGTGCTCCGCCAAAAGCAAGCATCGTCTTCGGAGACCGAGTTGCGGGAAGCCGATCATGATCCGCTCGCCTTGGAGCAGGTGCTCCGCCGCCTCCGGAAGCACCAGAGTGAGTTTCGCACAAATCTCCTGGCCATGTATTCCGGTCAGTGCGCCATCACCGGTGCCGACGTACCCGAGGCGCTCGAGGCCGCCCACATCGACCCGCATTCGGAGTACGGCGACAACCGCACTGAAAACGGCCTACTGCTTCGTGCGGATCTGCACGTGCTCTTCGACGCGGGACTACTCCGCGTACATCCGCAGACATTGACCGTCGATCTGGCTCGTGAGCTTCGTTTGTCTGCCTACAAGGATCTGCACGGTGTCTCGCTTCGTTCCCGCGTCGACGGCAAGCGTCCCAACATTACTGCGCTTGAGCACCATTGGGACGCACGGAAGGGCTGACCGCGGCCACCCGCAGTGAATACAACCTCGCCCGCAAGAACCGAAGCAGGCTCGGCGCACAGGCCGAGTCGGCAATGAGGCCGCGAGTGTCCGGGCGTCGAAGAATCAGCGTCCACCGTCGCCTTGGCCGTGGTGACGACGGCTGACGATCTTTTCCTTGCCCAACTCGCCTCGCCGGCCGACCCACGGCCAGACGGCCCATGAAGGGCCGCCCGGAAGGAGAGATCGCCATGTCTCGATTCGACGCCTACGACCTCGCTCTGCAAGCTGCCTCGGCCCTACGCCCGCTGCTCGATCCGATTAACCGTCGCGATCCTGATCTGTGCCGTCAGATGCGCCGAGCCGCCAGCTCGGTGGCCATGTGCCTCGACGAAGGCTCCCAACGCACCGGCCGCGACCGATTTCACCTGTACCGTGTGGCCGCAGGCAGCGCTGCCGAGGTGCGCACCGCTTTGGCCCTGGCCACCACCTGGGGCTACATCGCCCAGCCCCAGGCCGCCCCCGCCTCCGCGCTGCTCGACCGCATCGTCGCCATCCTGTGGCGGGTGACCCACCCGAAACGCTGAACACCAGCCTGACGGGGCCTCGGCCCAGGGGCCACTCCGTCCCCGTCCCCGTGCCCACCTGGGCGACAGCATGTCGCCCCTACCGGACTCCGTCCCCGTCCCCCGTCTTCGTCCTCGCCACGGCCTCCGACTCCGAATTCCAGGGCGCTACCGCCACAAACAAACCCGATCACGTCCCGTGCGCTTGGCCTCGTACAGGGCATGGTCGGCCGCGGCCACGAACCCCTGGGCATCCACGATGCGGGGATCCTGGATCACGGCGACCCCGGCACTCACGGTGATGGGGATCTTCTTGCCGGCGAAAACAAAGGAATGGCTGGAGATGGTTTGCCGCACGCGTTCGGCGATGATGTGGCCCTGGACGATGTCCGCGCCCCGACAGATGATCGAAAATTCTTCGCCGCCCACGCGCGCGAAGACGTCCTCGACGCGCACAACGCCTTGAACGGCCTGGGCCATCTCGGCCAGAACGTAATCGCCCGCCGGGTGGCCGTAGGTGTCGTTGACGTCCTTGAAGTGGTCAACGTCGAAGGTCACCAACGCGAGCGAGGTCTTCTGCCGGAAAGAATAGGCGAACTCGCTTTCCACACGGTCGGTGAAGTACTTCTTGTTGAAGGCCTTGGTTAGATCGTCGCGTAGGGCTGATTCATACATTTGGCGTTGGAAGGTCTCGTCCAAACTGTCGTGGTAGGTGAATTTGAGAACCGTGCCGGAGCCCACCAGGATCTTGTCCCCATCCTCCAAGTCCTGGCGGTCGATACGCGAGCCTCGGCAGAAGGTGCCGTTGGTGGAGCCGAGATCGTGCAAGACCGCCTTGCCATCACTAACGAGGATCTCGCAGTGCTCGCGCGACACCCCATCATCGAGCATGCGCACTTGCGCTTTCTGCCCACGGCCGACAACGGTTCGCTCGCGGGTGAGCTTGTACATCTCACCCATGGCGCTTCCGGCCAGCACGATGAGACACGCGCAGTCGCGTTTCGAGGGAGTCTCGATCGAGTCCGGTGGCTTGTCCTCCACGCGGGTGACATCGTCCCAGGTCACGTTGGGTTCCTCATGGATGCTATTAACAAGGTGCTAGCCAGCGGCAAGGCGGCGGGCAAGGCCACGCAGCGGTTCGGCACGTTTATCAAATAGGGAAAGGGCGTCAATCGCCGCTTGCGTAAGAGTCTGCAGGTGTTGGCGAGCCTCGGCTTGCGTGCCCACATGTTCATTATCGGCAAGATCGTCCGCGTGCTGAAACGCCACACCATAGTCCTCCCCAAATCGAATGAGCGCCGCCATTTTTGCCGGCCCAGCGTCGGCCAACGACGCGCCGACTTCCATGGCAGCTCGGAACAACGCGCCAGTCTTTTCAGCGGCGAGAAGCTCGATCGCTTCAAGAGACTCGACTTGCCCGACCTGCATATCACGCGCCTGTCCACGTACCATACCCGACATGCCGGCAGCTTTGGCCAGTGCGATGATGGCGCGCAGGGCCCGTTGCGCGACTCCAGAGTCGCCGGTCGTGGCTCCGGCCGCCATGCCGGCCTCCGCCAGCCACTGGAACGCCAGAGTTAGCAGAGCGTCCCCCGCCAGAATAGCCGTGGCCTCGCCGAACGCCTTGTGATTGGTGGGCTGGCCGCGCCGGAAGTCATCATCATCCATGGCAGGCAGGTCGTCGTGGACCAGCGAATAGCAGTGAACCAATTCCACCGCTGCAGCTGCCACGAGCAGCGATTCGTCGGGCTCGCAGCCCACGGCCTCAGCCGCGGCCAGCACGAGCAAGGGACGTAGGCGCTTGCCGGGCGAGAGCAAGGAGTAGCGCATGGACTCGACCAGCCGGCCCGGATCGTCAGCGGGCGGCAGCGCTGCCAACCGCGTGGCGAGCAGAGCATCGATCTCAGCACGCCGCGTGCGCAGCCAGGATTCCAAATCGAAGGTGCTCACTCGTTGTCTTCTCGATCTGGTGGAGGGGCAAGGGGCGCGGTACGCAGACCGTCGCCGGTGGCCAAGAGGACTTCCACGCGTTT
>Ga0265330_10000302_pt1 | contig 35722 bp, 28 predicted proteins | sample 41919metaG_FD_202083 | JGI IMG/M metagenome (GOLD analysis project Ga0265330, IMG submission 202083) | Rhizosphere microbial communities from Carex aquatilis grown in University of Washington, Seatle, WA, United States - 4-19-19 metaG | ecosystem: Host-associated > Plants > Roots > Rhizosphere...
CCGTGTCTGCCTTGAACTCGCGCGTGTGCATGCGCCGGGTTCGTTTCTTCTTTTGGTCCAACATGTGGTCACCTTTCTACGCCCATTTTTCTGAGCGCGGGTGTCCACCAAATCGGGTCAGGTCCAAAGTCATCCCAGACGCAAAAGCGCTCTGACGCACTCGGCGTTCCCGCCCCCGTGCTGTCCGAATACTCGTCACTGCTGCGTTTCAACACATTTGGGATGATTGTGGCTGCATTTGCAACACGCTGGAAATTGCCGAAGAATCAGGGACGGCAGGCGGCAACCCCAAGGTCGCCTTGCAGGCCCAACAACTCTATGCTCTGTTGGCCTTCATGGGAGCATCACGGGCTCGCGCATGCGCAGCGGCAAGGTTGGCGAGGACTTGCCCTCCAGGAAGATCAACCGGCAGGCACAAGCAGCGTTCGCGTTCGCTCTTCATGACGCCGGGTCCAACTTCGCGTGGAAACCGGGACCGAGCCTGGCTTTCGCAGGGCCAGTTCGAGCAAAACCACATTGCGCCACCGCATCGGCAGCCGCGCGAGGCGTCCAGCTATAGTCGACGGGGTCCACGGTTCACCCTGGAGGTAGCGCAAGCCGGGCTTGAAGTTCGACCGCTTGCCGTTCCACCACTCCGCTACGACGATCGGGTTCAGCGCGGGCAGTACAACCGATGCGCCGGGCGCCTCTCTGCTTTCGGGAACAGGCTCATCGGCCTCGTCAGGGGCCAGCATGAAGGGCCCCGGATTCAACCCGGCGATCATGGCAAAGGCTTCACCCGCCAGACCAGCCGCTCGCTTGTCGGCGTCGCCGATGAAACGCAGACAGGCCTGAGCAGCGCGCTGTGTACCGACGAAGCCCAGCGCCCGCAACGCCGCTGATCGGTGGCCGAGGTCGTCCAGCGCAGCGAAAATCGATTCGTGTTCCGGCGCGCTTCCCACCAGAGCTGTAAGCAACAACGCATGTTCGTCGTGGGCGTGCGCCTGCCGAGCGCGTGCTGATCGTGCGGCGGGCAAGCCCCACAAATGGCCTGTCTCCAGGGCAGCGGCGCGAATTCCCGCGTCCCCGGAATCGAACAGCTTTTCCACGGCGCGCGTGTGCGGCGACGGATTGGCAGAATGGCGAACAGCACACAGAGCCGACCGGGTGGCGTTCATGTCCGCGCCCTGCAAGCACGTCAGCAGCAACGGCCCCGGGTCGACCCCGCGCTCGGCCAGTATGTCGAGCAGGACCGCGTGTTTGTCCTCGTCAGCCGCGTACAGGGCATTTCGCAAGCGCTCATCGAGATCGGAACGCTGGGTCAGCCCGAGGCCGCGCGCGATGCCCTGCAGCGGACTTTGAGCCGACGACGGCAACCGCAACAGAATTCGATCCAGCGGGTCATCGCCAGACCGACGCAAGAGCGCCAGTGTGGCGACGCCCGGTCCAGTCCAGTGATCCGCCTCATCGCCCTCGATCGCCGGCCACAGCAGGCGTTCCGCCGCCACCTCGCCGCCGACGACCAGGCCATCGATGTTCGCGCACAGTAGTTCCTCGGGACCACGGCGAACCTCGTCCAACGTGTAGTCAAGCGCATCCTGCGCCCGGTCCCACAGTTGGAAATAGAAGGCGGCCTCATCGAAGTGTTCCTCGACGATGTCGAACAGCAGCCCCGGGTCGTCGTACGCCGCCGTCGGCGGTCGCACCAGCGAAGCTCGCGAATCGGACAAGTCGTGAGTCATCGGCGGTCAACCTCTCTGAAGGTGACGCTCTTGAGAAACCGAAAATCGTCACCCAAAGCGCAGGCACTGCGAAAGGTAATCGCGAAGCGCTCCTCGTCGGGTTCGATCAGCACCGTGTCCGCCCGCATAGGCAACTCCTCGGTCCGCTCCTTGATGCGGAAGATGGCGGCAAAGTACAGGGGCGGAAGGCCAAACACCACGTTCGCCGCCCGCGGGCTCAGGTTTCGCAAGACGACGCGCTCGCCGCCCTTCAGGTCACCGCCCAGCACCTGATCCTGGGGAACCGCATTGTGAAAGCGCTGGTCAAAATTCTTGGGAAACAGCGGACGGCGCGATTTTTCCCAGGCGGCGTCGAATGTGCCCGCGAACTGAGCGCGCGGTTTCCACCCGGTTGGGATGAATCCAAACCCCGCGGGTCGCGGCCGATCCTTGATCGAGCGGAGAGCTTCGTTGCGATACTCGAAGTTTGGCAAAGGTGCCTTGTCCCTGGCCACGGTCGCGAACCCCACCCCGATCGGATTCTGGTCGTAGACCAGCTTGTTGCCCGCGCTGTCGGTGTCGCTGCCGCCATAGGCATGCTCGTAAAGAAGGGGAATCTTCGAAAACGCCACTGGCCCTGCGATGGTGGAATCCCGACCGCCGACCCAGCAGCGCGGGCCCAAAACCCGCAGCACCTTCTCACAGGCGCCGAGCGCAAAGCCCACCTCGATGCTCCGCGAATCTCGCCCGTACGCGTGCCCGACCACGGCAATGTCCACGCCGGGTTTGGATGGCACCTCGTCATTCGCGTAGCGCGGACTGGAAGTCGCCGGCTCTCCGTGAAAGACGTCCTTCTTGAATAGGGGCACGCTCGCATCCCGCGCGACCGGGGCGATCGCGCCATTGGCGGCAAAGCTAAATGTAGCCTTGAGCAGGGCAACAACCAGATCCCGGCCTTCATTGTCCTGGCAAAAGCCGATCCCCGTGCGAAACGGGGTCATGTTGAACTGCTCGTGAAGCTGCATCACGCCTCGGGGCTTTCGAGAGGACCGACAGGAACCTCCAGGCCGTCAATGAAACACAGACACAGAAGCAGCTTCCTGTCGCGTTTGCGTTCGTAGATCAGAACGATCCTCACTGTGCCGCAGCTGGAGATCTTGCTGAGTGCCTTGGCGTCGTCGACGGAAATCTCCTTCTTGCTGAAGATGTCCCAGTAGCAGCCCAGCTCGACCACAAGCGGGTACAGCGTGAAAAAGACATGCTCGGTGGGTGAAATGTTGTTGTAGTAGGTCAGCTTGTTGTATGGGTCGAACGTGCCCCCGTCGGTGGAATGGAGCACAAATTTGCGTCCGGTTCCAATGGCAAAATTGTACCCATAATCGCCCTCGTGCTTGCTGTAGGGAATGACGTTGTTCCAGGTGCCCTTGCCGATCTCCCGTTTCGCTGCCTTGGCCTTGCCCACATCCTCCCTTGACGTGTTCACCAGAATCCTGGTTGCAAAGTGCTGCAGTCCCTTGTCCATTCTTGCTGGTTGCTCTCGATAGTCGAGAACCTTGCTGTCCTTTGCCAGCCAGTCCCGCGTCTCCCCAGATGCCGGCTTGCCAGGCTTGCCTGCCTTGTCGCCCAGGAAGAAGAGCGCCAAGTCTTCGCAGGAACCATCCTTCTCAGTTGCCTGGGGCGCCTTCAGGTCGGCGATCGCGGCGCGAAAGCACAGAGTCAGCCGCTGCCTGATCTCTCGATAGACAAAGAGGTTTTCCTGCTTGATGGTGCTGGTCGCCACCATGCTTGCATTCGCCTCGCCGCCAGCGCTGTGATCCACGCGGATCCGTTCGAGATACGCATTGTCGCGCTCCTCATAGACCGCGTCGATACTGTCGAAGGGCGGCTTGTGATCGTAGGTCTCAAACGCCTGCGCCTTCTTGAACGAGTAGGCATCTGACTTTCTGCCCGCGAGGTAGGGCTCGGCCCGCTTGTAGACTGGACTTCCTGTGCGAAGCTCGTCGAACACGTGAACAAAGTGAAGATTTGTGATGCACTCCCTGTCCGTGTCCGATTCCTCCTGGCGAATCTGCAGCCCCAACCCGGTGTCCAGGTTCCAGAAGCCCCTCAGTTTCTTGAGGGCCTTCACATCGCCAGAGTCATACGCGCTCGACAGCTCGTCGAGGAGGGTTTGCGCCGCAGCGGCGGCCGTGTTGGCGAACGGGGCAAGGCCCGCATGGTCGTAAAAGACATTTGCGGCAAACTGCCGGGTCCGCTCTACATTGGGGCACACCCTGAAGGTCAAGAAATTGAAACTGGTCGAATCGATGCCCAAATTGCGTTTGCTGCTGAAGAACGCGAGATTCTGCAATTCGCTGAGATTGCCCGCGCTGTCCTTCATCTGCTTGTCATTGGCTTCGTCGTTGGCTTCCTTGGCAAACTTGCCCGCCAGGTCGCCCTTGCGATAGCTGCCATGCTCTTTGTCGACCACCAAGCGGTAGATGAATGGCTTGATCGTCTTCCCAGCGAGAACTCGATCGCAAAAGAGCCGCGGAAACATCAGTGGCTTCTCCACCGCAAAGCGGGTGCTTTCCAGGCGCAGGTAGTTCCGCACCTGGTCCGTTTGCGGGGTGGAAGACACCTCGGGACTGGAAGGCAACTCGCGCAGCAGCCCTTCAATGGTGGGGAAGTTGAGGTGAAAGCCCTGTTGGGACGCGCCTGAGTGGCCCGGCGTCCCCTGCGACTCGCCGGTAGTTGGCCAGAAGGGATCGAGATCGCCGAGGTAGTGATAGCGAACATAGCTGTCCCAGAAATGCTCGACCTTGTTGTGGGTATTGAAGAGATTCAGACCCAAGGCTCCACCATGCTCGTTCTCCCACACCTTGTCGGTGAATATTCCTCGCGCCTCAAGCAGGTTGTATGCGCCGGCCACAACATTCACCAGCTGGTGGATGACTAAATCAGCCGCGATGTGCGTTGCCATGCCGAGAAAGTAGGAACGCTGAACCCTGGTTTGCAGATCGTCCTTGTCTTTGCCGCCAACCTCGGCCATCGAAAGCTCGAATTGTCTGTGGGTCCGATTGTAGTGTCCAAGGTCGAAATGAATGCTAGCCATGCGCGGCTTGAACCAGAGCACCTTCGGTTCCGCCGGCAACTTCCAAAAGTCCGGGCCGCAGGCGCCCAGCATGTAGGCGGAGAAGCAGGTGATGTCGTCGAGATTCTTCCCGATTTCTCTCTCCCACTTGCACCGAGCCGCCGTCATGAAAGCCTCGAAATCCTGCTGCTTCAGAGCGGCAACACACGAGATCCGAAAGCCTTGCGCAGCATTGCGATAGGCGTCTCCGCCCTTCTGAAGGTACTCCGGCGCTTTCGACAAGGCGGCGAGAGCAACAAGCCAGTGGGTATGAAAAGCAGGCATTAGAAGGTCTTTGCCGAAAACTGGACAAGGTAAAATCCCAATGGCTGCTTGGTGAGTGCTGGCAAGGCAGTGATATCCAAAGGCAGGATCACACTTGTGCTGGCAGTGTCTGCGCGGAAGGCCAGCGGCCATGTCCCGGCGAAGCCGTCGATGGTGTCGTGAAGATAGCCCCCGACTTTGGGAATCGCAGCTACCGCGCCGTGGCGAACCGTCTCAAAGACGGTTTCGGGGCCAAGCTTGAGGGCGTTCAACCAGACCTTGTATTCTTCGATGTCTCGGTACATGGATGAGGAGAAGGAGAATGAGATACCGGATTGGAGGTCGACTTCGAGATCTATTTTCAAGCTCGCCTTTCGGTCAGCAATAACCGCCTGGTACGAATCTGGCAGAAGCTCTTTCCATTGCTCGACGGTAGAGACCTCTGTCGTCACGCCCTTGAGGTTGCGTTCGCTTCTCACTACTGTGGGAAAGCTTTTGTAGTCTTGCATGCTGATCTCAAAATACTTCCGCCGTTCCGCAACCAGCGCCGGTTGCAAGAACCTCTCCGCAGCCTCCATGGTCTCTTCCTCCGTGAGGTTCTTCATCTTGGCCTCGCGTGAAAACACTGCGAGAACGACGTCCGTTCCGGGTTGAGGGAGAACCCCTGCAAACCGGTGGTCCGGCGTGGGCGGCGTCAGCCGCATGAACGGCTCGTGCTTGGCTGTTGGCTGCCAGATGTTCTTCGCTGGGTCGGGCTGAAAGCATTTGCCCCCAGCGTTGACGGCATACAGGGCCTCATTGTCGAGCTCGTCGTTGGGGCGCCAGTTCTCCACTGCCACCATGACCTTGGGATCCGCACCGGGTTCCATCGGCTCAAGGATGCGAATTCGATCGGAAGAAGCCCCGAGCAGCTTCAAGTCGATATTGCTGATCCAGTTCGCCGGCTTGTCGGGGCGCATGAAATAGAGGTGCGCGTTGCTGCCATCAGCCAGCACCGCCTGCGGCGTCTCCGCCAGAAACAGAAACCGGAGGTTCGATGACCTGATTGGGACATACACCTCCTTGGGCGGCGCTATCATGCCGCCGTCGGCTCGCTGCCGAGACAGGTAGGTTCTTTCCCCCCGCCCGGGTGCATCGAACAGCACCAGGATCTCATCGAGGTCCGTCGACCCCGGCCGATTGAGCGCCCCGATGGCCTCGATCTCGGCGATCCCTTCATCCGTCTGGGGCAGCGGCACGCGCGAGATCCCGCGCTGGTCGACCCGCAGAATCGCGTACTGGTCGGCCTTGGCCAGGGTCTCCTCGCTGACGTTGTGCCCTTTCTTTTCGTGGACCGACAGCAAGAAGAAGACCACATCTCGACCTTTCAGCTTCGCGGTGTACGTCTTTGCAACCTCGAAACGGGTTCCCCGGGGAGTGTGAGGCGCGGAATGGTGGAAGAGTTCCTTTTCCACGCTGTACACGCCAATCGCCCCGTTTACCCGCGGCAAGATCAGCTCATCCACGCCGTCGCCATTCACGTCGGCGGTGACGATGTTGAACGTGTCGAAGGAATCCGAATCATCCAGGAGCTTGCCCTCCAGCGACCAGGGCGAGCCGAAGACCAGGGGAAACGGTCCCCGCTTCCGGCCGGACGCGCTTTCACCCGGCTGCTCATCGAACCTTTCAATGCGCTGCTCGCCGCTCAGCCCAATGGCGTGCGAACGCAGCCTGGTGTACAGCACCGCCACTGGGGTGCTCCCGCGCCAAAGCACGATGGGTCTTCCGTCGATCCTATCCTCGCTGTTGTCGCCGGCACTCTGCTTGCCGGGCACCACCTTGCCCAAACGCTGGAATACGAAATCGCTCATGGTACCTCCATCATTGGCCGGTGCCGCCACTCGGTTGCGGGCACAGCCACACAGGATCAGGTTTGCAAGAAAGCACGCGGTCCAAGCCGCCCGTCTGTAGTCGCGCATGTCATTCCTTGTTGCGAATCGTCGCATCAGGGGAATCCGGGAAGACAACCTTGCCAAGACCGACGACTGTTTCCTTGAGTTCGACGGCGCCTGATCCGTCGGTCTTGCCCTCGAGCTTCGACCCATCGGGCTTGCGCAAGACGTAGCGCTCGTCCTTGATCGGGTTGCCGGCCCCGTCGAGCAGCTTGACCTTCAGGGCATCCGGTTTGCGTTGCTCGTCCGGATCAACCCCGGGAACCACGACCAGGGGCGGCTGGACCTCGGGCGACGGCGGCGTGTTGAAGGTGCCGCCCTTGTTGCCGAGCATGAGGTCACCCAGACGGCAGACTGGCTTGCCTTCGACTGTGACGTCGAATGAGTACGCGATGAATTCGGCAGTGCCCTTGGTCACTGCACTGACCACGCCGCCCACGCTGCCGGCCTCGTCGCCCGTGCTTTGACTGAAGCACGATCCCTGCAGCATGATGGGGTTCCCGTCGCAGGTCACGCTCTTGCTGCCCTTGGCCGTGTCCTGCGACATTGCCATGTTCGGATACGGAATCGGTATCGGGGAACTTGGCGGCGCCGGGGTCAAGCAGACGTCGGGCATAAAGGAAACCGTCCCTCCACTGTCCTTGTGAACCACAGTCATATTGTTCACGTTCACTGTTGCTGGCATGGTGTCTCCTTATGGGCCAAGCGGCGAATCACTGGGGGGCTGGGGACGTGCAAGCAAGACTGCGTGTCGCTCGCCCCCGTCCGAGGCTGTCCAAAGCACGGCCGAGGTTCGATCGCGATGCTTGGTTTGAAGGTAGTGCGCGGCCAGCACCACCAGCGCGGCGCCCGAGGCAGCGCCCAGGTCGCCAAGCACGGCGGCGGGATGTTCGAGGCCGAGCGGTCCCGGGAGCGCGTTGCCCACGCGTGAAAGCGCATACCCCCACTCCCTGGCCCGGCCCATTTCGCCATTCAGATCGCAGACGACGAGCGGCGGTGGGGTCTCGCCCGCGGGAATCACACGGGAAAGAACCTCGGCCAGCGCCGCGCCGGCGTCGTGCCCGGCTGGTGTAGGCGCGCAGTTCGTGGTCGCAGTGGCGCGCAGCTCGGCCCAGGACTGCAGCGAGCGCCGGCGTGCTTCTGTGACTGACTCCAAGAGGAAGAAGGCTGCGCCCTCGCCCGGGCAGAAGCCATCGTGGTTACGCGTGCTGCGGATGCGGTAGGCGCGGTCCAGCGGTTCCAGCCACTTCGGAAATAGGTGGGAATCCACGCCGCCCACGATGGCACGCTTCAGCTGCCCCTCGCGCACCAGCCTGCAGGCCTCGGCGCAGAGATCCAGTGCGCCTCCCGAACCTATCCAGGAGAACTTCTTCTGCGCGAATGGTTCGTGCGCAGCCAGGTCGCGAAACCATTGGGTGAACAGCTCGACATGCTCGGGGCCCCACCCAGGTCGTTTCCCTGGCAGTGAAAGAAACAGGCCGGTTCCCCCTTCGTCACCCGCGGTCAGCTTGGCCTTGTTCCTCAGGTCGGCAAAGGCATGGGCCGCCAGCAGGGCAAGCCACTCGGTGGGGTTCCCCTGGTCGCGCCAGCGGCAGTCCAGGTGAGAAATCGGCGACGCCACCAAGGGCTCGCTTTCGTCGAGGTCGGGATCCTCTGGCATGCACAGGTAGATGTCCGGTCGCTCTTGCTTGCGGGGAATGTTCGCCCGCAGCGAGGTGAAGGTTTGCGTGGCATTCACGCCGACCGACGAAACCATGCCCACCGCACTGACCACGAGATCGCCGGTCGTTTGCTCGCCTGTCTGCTGTTGAGAAGACACCATATCTTGCCACTACTATTGGACCTTGCGGGCCGTTTGCAAGAGGGCGCGCGCTTGTGCCTCATGCACACGGGTTAGGCTGCGACGGGAAACGAAGAGCCCGGCACCGCGAAGCTGAAGCGCCTGCTCCATGAGCACGACGTGGCGGCGGAGCATCGAAAGCGGTGCAATTCGGCCAAAGGGCAACAGATCGCTCCATGGCTCGCCGTCCAAGATCCTGCCCTGGGTGGACAGACGCGAGCGATTCTGTGCCCACCACGCCGCTACAGCATCACGATTGGGCAAGGGCAGCGCATCGATCGTCGATGGTGGGGCCTCTGCCTCGGGGTCGTCCGCGACCGCAACAGCGAAGTCACCCTTGAGTCGCAGACCCGTGATGGACGAGAACGCCTCCCCGGCCAAACGCGCGGTCACGGGGTCGGCGTCGCCCATGAGCTGCAGGGCCCGGTCCGCCGCGGCCACGGTTCCTGCAAAACCCAGAGCCCACAGGGCGCTGGCGCGTGCCTCCGCGTCGCCCAGGGCTTCGTAGATCGGCTTCTCAAAGCCAGGCCGCCCGAGTAGCGCCGAGAGCAACATCGCATTGGGCTCATGCGCAGCCGCCATCTGTTCGCAGGCCACCTGCGCCGCAGGCAGCGCCCAAAGCAGCCCGGTCTCGACCGCGGCCAAGCGCACAGCCGGCGCAGAGGCTCGCATGAGACGCTCCACGATTGGCACGTACGCTGTTCGGTCCTTCGCGAATCGGATCGCCATCAGGCTGCTGCGCATTGTAGCCGGCTGACCGTCTTGCAGGTACGGCAGGGCCAGCGGCCCGGGATCCACCCTGCTCTCGGCCAGTACGCCCATAAGCAGGCCGTTTGTGGGAGATTGTACGGCCGCGAGCAATTGCGGGTCGAGTGCCGGCAGCGAAGCAATCTCCAAGGCGCGCACGATTCCCGTACGTGCCGCGCCCGGCGCTGCCGGTAGCCGCGCCAGCAACCGCCCCGAGAAATCTTGCCCCGGCATGGTCAGAAGCGCGAGCGCGGCAGCGCCAACCCGAGCCCAATCGTCAGCCTCATCGTCCTCGACGACGGGCCAAAGCAACTGCTTGGCCGCGCTTTCTCCCCCAACCGCCAAGCCGTCCACATGGGCCAGCATCGCTTCCTCCGGGCCGTCTCGCAATTGTGCCAGTGTGTGGTGGGGCGAGGTCAGCGCGCGATCCCAGCGTTCAAGATAGAACGCCGCCTCGTCCAAATGCTCCTCCACAATGTCCGCAATGGGCGCGCGGGAAAGCCTGCCGGTAGTCCGGACGGAGTTCCGTGCCGCCTTCATGGCCTAAATTCCGCGTGGTCGATCAAGACGCTCTTCAGAAATTTCACGTCGTCGTCAATCGCGCACGATGCGCGAAACGTGATGGAAAATCGCTCCTCGTCGGCCTCGATCAGCAGCGTGTCAGCGACCATGTCGATCTCTTGCGTGCGCTCCTTGATGTGAAACCGCGCCGAAAAGGCCAGCTTGGGGATCTCGAAATCAAGCATCTCCAGACGCGGGTGCAGGTTCTTCAGAACCACGCGCTCGCCGCCCTTCAGCCCTGGCCGCAGAACTTGATCCTGTGGCACTGCGTTGAAAAATCGCTCGTCGCAATTCTTGGGCAGCAAGGGACGCCTTGTTTCCATCCATGCCTCGTCGAAGGTTCCAGCGAAATCCGCGCGCGGCTTCCAACCGGTGGGGATGAAGCCAAACCCCGCTGGCGCCGGCCGATCCTTCACCGAGGTGACGAGCGCGCCCCTGTACTCGAAGTTGGGCAAAGGCGCCCGCACAATTGCCGCCAGCGCAAAACCGACCCCAACTGGATTGGCCAGGTAGACAATCTTCTTCTTCGCTTCATCGATGTACGAGCCACCAAAGGCACGCTCGTAGCGCAGTGGAATCTTGTCGAATGGCACCGGGCCGGCAATGGCCGAACCATAGCCGCCCACCCAGCAACGCTCTCCCTGAACCCTCAGTATCTTTTCCAGGCTGCCGACGCGAAAGCCAGCCTCCACAATCTTCCTGCCGCGACCATAGGCGTGCCCGATGACCGCAATGTCGGTGCCGGACTTGCTCGGGACTATCTCGGATGCCAAGCGCAGACTGGACGAATCAGGCTCTCCCCAGAACACATCCTTTTCCCCTGGAACCAGGCGCGCCTCGCCCTGCACCGCCACCGGCCGCCGATGCACGTCCAGCACAAAAGTCGCCCTGTTCAAAACCACCGCCAAATCCCGCCCCTGCTGGTCCTGGCAGAAAACCAGGGCCGAGCAAAACGGCGTCAAGTTGTAGCGCTGGTGAATGGCCATGGCGGAAAACTAGGGCTTGGCTTGCAGACCGTCCACGTAGCTTTCGGAAAGAAAGAGACTGCCATCCACGGCGAACTTGTAGATCAAGACTATCTTCACCACTCCCGTCTCGTCGATGCGCCTTAACTCAGGGATCCTAGCGGCGTCTACGGCTTCCTTGGTCAGAAGGTCGTAGTAGCCATTCTTCCCCAGCGCCAGTGCAAAGAGAGTGAAGAACACGTGCTCAGTGGGCGAGATGTTGGCGTAACAAACGAAATCGGTGCGCGGGTTGAAGTCGCCGCCGGAAACTGCCTTCAGCACATGCCTCCGTCCGGTTGAGATTGCAAAGTTCCGTCCATGCGTCGCCACGGTCTTGTCATATGGGACCACATTGTTCCAATCGCATGCGCCGATCTTCCGCACGCAGTCCATGCTCTGATCCGTGTTCACCAAAATATGCGTCGCGAAGTGTTGGAGTGCGCCGCTGACGACGGTTGGCCTTTCGCTATAGTCAAGTACTCTGCTCGAGCCCGCCAACCACTTCCTCGTTGGCTGGTCGATGCCCTTGCCCGGAGGACCACTCTTGTCGCCCAGAAAGAACATCGCGAGAGGTTCGCCTGCGACGTCTCTCTGCTTCGACTTCAAGTCCGCAATCGCGATCTTGCAGTGCAGGTTGAGCCGCTGTGCAATCTGCACTGCCTGGCGCACATTCCTGAGCTTGAGCGAGCACGTCGCCACCTGCGACGTGACATTGGGCGCTGGCCAAGTGTTGAGAACCTTGATCTCTTCCAAGTACGCTTTGTCGTCCGGCTCGTTCACGGCCAGGATGTTGTCGAAGGGCTTGTCCGGTAGATAGGTCGGGTACACCGGCGGACCCTTTGGCGTGGCGAACGTACCCTTGTTCTTGCGAGCGCAGTACAAATCCTTCCGATGGTACTCTGGCAGTGTCCCCACCTTGGGCTCCTCCTTCTGGTCAAAGACGTGGACAAAGTCGAGTTCAGTGACGCACTCTCTGTCCGTGTCGGAGTGTCGAGGTATGACCCGCAATCCAAGGCCGGTGTCGAGATTCCAGAAGAACCCCAGTGGACCGATAGCACCCGGATCTCCCTTGTCATAAGCGCCGCAAATGGCTGTGAGGAACTTCCCGGCCGCTCCCACCGCGGACCGCAGGAACGGATGCAGGGCCGGAAGGTCGAAAAAGGTGTCGAATCCGACGTCCTTCGTCCGCTCCACGTCGGGACCGACCCAGTAGGTAAGATAGTTGAAGCTGGTATTCTTGTCGTCGAGGTTCTCATTGGTGCTGAATAACCTAAGTTTCCTCCTCTCGCTGTGGCTCTTGCCATTGAAAGGGTCCCGCATCTGGTAGGAGGTCTTCTCGTTGACCGCCTTTGGCGGGGCTACGTGTTCCACGTCATTGTACGGATAGGCCCCGGAATCCGGGTGAACCACTATGTCGTATATGAAGGGCGGAACCTCCTTGTCGGGTTCCAATACTCGGTCGCAAAAGACTTGGGGAAACATCAATGGCCTTTCCACGGCGTACTTGACCAGTGGCTCATTCAAGGCACTCTTGCAGTCCTCGACGACAGCGCTTCCCTCCATATAGTTGCGCCTGGCATAGTCCATCAGACCGTCTACAGTTGGGAAGCCCAATTGCGGAAACCAGTTCTCCTGGTTCGCAAAGCTATTCGGCCAGAAGGGCGGGAGGTCTCCAAGGTAGCGATAGCGCACGTAGGTGTCCCAGTAGTGCTCGACTTTGTTGTGCGTGTTCCAGATGTTCTTGCCCAGACCGCTCCACTTCTCATTTTGCCACGTCTTGTCCGGAAAGACCTTCTTGAGCTTCTCCAGGAGATTGTAGGCGCCGGCGCTCACGTTGACCAACTGGTGTACCACCACGTCTGCCGCGACATGAGTGGCCATGCCGCAGAAGTACGCCCGTTGCACCAGCGAGGCCAAATCGGTCTTGCCGGGGCCACCGACGCGGCAAATGGACAGCTCGAATTGCCGATGCGTCCGATTGTAGTGCCCGAGGTCAAAGTGCTCGTCGGCCATGTCTGGGATCGGGCCAATCGTCGCCTCCGACGGCAACATCCAGAAGTCGGGGCCACATGCGCCCAGCATATAGGCCGAGAAACAGGTGATGACATCATAGGTCGCCTTCGACGCTCGGATGCTGCGGGCAAAGCTCGCTCCTGCGTCTAGGACGTTGGACCGCAATACCGATGCCGTTTGCTTCGGGTCAAGTGCCCTGCTGTTGATCGCCCCAATTAGATCCTTCCTGTACGCGTCGACGCACTGCTTGTACATCTTCTTGCCAGCCTTGACGCAGTCGGGGGCCAATTCAATCGCCTGAAGGGCCACCAGCCAATGTGTGTTAAAGCAGGGCACTAGCGAGGCTCCGTGGAAGGGCCAAGCACGAAAAAGCCGGGAATCCGCATTTCGGGAAGCAGTCCCGGCTCTGGCTCGGGAACCTTGGATGCGTCAGCGCTGAAGGCGATGGTGACTGCGGTCTTCCCAGCGTGAAACGTAACTGGGCCGCCGAAGATGACACCAATTGGGTCACGCGCGACAGAGGCTTCAACCTCCCATGGGGTCTCGACATCTCCACGCAACAGGGCGAATCGCGTTTGCGGTCCCACTGTTTGCTCGGCCAGCCAAGCGCGGTATTCGTCGAGGTTGCGATACGAGTGGGAGGACAATGGTACCCCGAAGGTCAGGGGCATTACCAAATGGCTTTGGAGCCAATCGAACCCATGGGATTCGTTCCACCGCCGAACCTCCTCATAGGAGTCAGGCAGAAGTCGCTTCCAGTCATCAATGGTCTTTATCTGTTCGGTTGCGCCTTTGCTGCGTCCTTTTTCGTCGCTCGTGAATTCCATGTCGCTAAGGTGGACGACAAGCTGCTGCCTGAAGAATTGCAGGTCTGCCGGCATCAGGAATTTTTCTGCCGCAGCCAGGATCTCCTCGTGGGTTAGCGTCCTGTTCTGCGCCTTGCGTGAATGGACGATCAAGAGGTCGTCACTGCCATCGGACGAAGGCACGATTCCAACCAATTTGTGAACTGGGCTGGGCAACGTGACCTTGTGGTAGGGCTGACATTGGGGAAGCGGACGCCAGGCTTGCCTCTCACCGCCCGGGGCGAAACACTTGCCTTCGGCATTCACCGCAAACAGTCGCACCGCTCGTTCATCCGGAGTTCTGGGAGCGCGCTTTTCCACCGACGCCACCACCTTTGGGCCTGACTTGAAATCGACCACCTGAACCACGTCGACCGCATCATCTGGGTTCCCCAGCTGCTCGAGATCAATTGTCTGCACCCAATTGATTGGCTTGTCTGGTGTTATGAAATGAAGTCTCCCATTGTCCCGCAGGATCGCGTATGGGCTTTCGGGCGCTGGCAGGAACATGATCCCATCGCTCTTGGTAACAGGGACTTGTCTCGGGTCTGCCAGGGCCGTTCCGTCGGGGCGGTAGCGAAACAGGCGCCCCGATGGCCCAATCACCAGCAACTCGTCAATCTCGCTGGACCCAGGCCGATTGAGCGCGCCAAGTGCAACTATGGCTTCAGGGGGCGGTGTCGCGCCCCGCAACGCCACCCTGGCAATGCCGTGGCGGTCCACTCGGTGCAGGGCATAGCGCGCCACGTCGGGGACTGGGTCCGCTTCGTTGTCCCCATCTTCCGCCTTTCTTAGTTTGGAGATGACGAAGACCACATCGCGGCCCGGCAGACGAATCGTGTACGAATCGGCTGGAGAGTAGAAATACCCACGCGGCAGGTGGCCTTCTCCCGAAAAGCTGTGCAGATGCTTTTCTGCTGAGTAGACTTCGATGCCTCCCTTCCCTCGGGGCAGCACAAGCTCGTCGACGCCGTCACCATTGACGTCGGCTATGGTCAACAGGGGCGGAAGGAAGCAATTCAACGTCCTTGGCGCGTCAGCCTCACCTGGCCAGGTTTCGCGAAACCTGATCGGATAGTCGCCGAGTAGCCCTCCCATGACGCCGCCGCCGAATCCTTCGCCCACGATCTTGGCAATTGTCTGTTCAAAGCCCAGTGGCCCGCGTTGTTCACGGAAATACAGGGTCGCCGCAGGCTTGTCGCCCCGCCACAAAACAAGTGGACGCGGGTCCACAACGGCTCTGTCTGAAGCGATGCGGCCTTTAGGTTGGCGACCAGGCGCCACCGAGCCAAGTCGTTGCCAAACCAGGGTGTCCATTGAACCTCCGTGAGTCGTGGGTCTTACTTCATGCGTCTCCGCTGCAACCCTGCTGCATCGACAGCCTGGTAGCAGGGCGCCGACGAGACAGGCCGTCACGACGGCGTGTGAGCTAGTCTTTGACATGAACCGTCCCTTTGCCGTAGTCCGGAAACTCGATGTGGCCGATGCCGGTCACGGTCCTCTTGATCTCGACTTTTCCCGAGCCGTCGGTCTTTCCCTTTTCAACCGTTCCATCGGGTCTGGTCAGGACATATTGGGCGTCTTTGATCGGGGCGCCGCTCCGGTCGACGAGTTGGATCACCAAGCGATCGGGGTCGCGCTTGTCATCGGGCACGACCGGGCCCGCCGGCATCGGGGGTTGGATGAGCGGCGCGGGCGGGGTGTTGAACGTCCCGCCCTTGTTTCCCAACATCATGTCCATGGCGCGCGCCACGGGCTTTCCATCGAAAGTCACGTCGAACGAGTAGGCGATGAATTCCGCCGTGCCCTTGGTGACAACGCTGACCACACCGCCCGCCGAGCCTGCTTCGTCTCCCGTGCTTTGGGCGAAGCACGAGCCTTGCACCATGACGGGATTGCCATCGCAGGTCACGGTCGAGGTGCCCTGGCTGGTGTCCTGAGACATCGCCATGTTGGGGTACGGGATGGGCACAGGCGGGCCGGGCGGGCCCGGGGTCAGACACACATCGGGCATGAAGGAAACTGTGCCGCCACTGTCCTTGTGCACGACTGTCATACCATTTACAGCTACCGTTACGGGCATGGGTTGCCTCCTGAGAGATCGAAGGGCCCCCCAGTGGGGGACGTGTGTCTGCGCAGAAGAAGTGCATTGCGGTCGCCATTGTCCGATGCGCACCAAATCAGGGCATGGTCGCGCTCGCGGTATTTCGTGTGCAGAAAGCGCACGGCCAGCGCGATCAGCACGGCACCTGTGGCCGCGCCCACATCGCCAAGAACCATTGCGGGATGTTCCAGGGCAACGGGCGGGGTCAGACGCGTGCTCAGTCGCGAAAGTGCATAGCCCCACTCTTTGAAACGGTCTCTCTCGCCGTTGAGATCGCAGAGCAGCAGCGGGGATGATGCTTGGTCAGATAGAAGGGGTTTGATGGCATTGGCAAGGGCTTCGCCCGCATCGTGGCCCGCGATCGAAGCAACACGATTGGTCTTGGTCGCACCCGCAAGCGTCGCCCAGGGCACAAGCCCGCGCTGGTGCGCCTGGGATTCTTCTTCGAGCAGGAAGAAGGCCGCCGCCTCGCCTGGGCAGAATCCGTCCAGGTTGCGCGCGCTCTTGATGCGGTAGTTTTCATCAAGCGGATTGAGCCACTGCGAAAAAAGGTAGGAATCAGCGCCACCGACGATAGCGTGCCTGATCCTGCCTTCACGCAGATGCGAGCGGGCCATCTCACACAGGCCCAGCGCCGTGCCGGAGTGGCCGAATTCAAAATGCTCGACGGCGAAAGCGTCCTTCCCCACCAGGTCGTGAAACCGCGAGAGGAACTCGGATTGGTTGCTGACGCCAAAGGCGGGGCGATCTTTGGGCAAACTACAGTACAGCCCGATGCTCTGGTTGGGTTCAGTAGAGAAACTCGCGTTTTCCCAGAGATCCGAAAAGGCATGGGCTGCAAGAAAGGCCAGCCAGCGCACGGGCTGTTGCTGGTCACGATCGGAAGTCGTCAGATGACTGATGGCTGATGCCACCAGCGGTTCGGCTGGCTCCGAATCGGGATCCTTTGCTCGACATTCGAACACCTGTGGGCACTCACGTTTGCGGGAGAGATTGCCTCGCACGGAAGTGAATGTCTGGGTCGCATTCGCGCCGACCGGTGAAACCATGCCTACCGCGCTGACGACATAGTCTGGCTGGGCCGTGCTTGCCTGGTTTGCAGCGGGCATGGCCCTAGGGCCTCCGGTCAGAATTTCTGCCACGTTTGGACGGCCGATCCATCCCGGCCGGCTGCGTTGCTCCTCGGTTACACACGTCAAGTATGCGCCCTCGTCGCGCCTTGCCGTCCGGGCGCCTCGTCCACCGAAACATGACCGCTCTTCTGACCGGAGGCACTAGTTGACCTTGACCGACGCGCCTTTGATCCGATTCGTTCCCGTGGCGTGCGATTCGACGAAGGCCCCGCGGATCACAAGCTTGCCGTTCTTGAGCAGGGTGATGCTGGCCTTCCCGCAGCGAAGCACGATCTCTTCCCGCGCCTCGAAAGACACACTCTTTCCATCGATCTTGATGTCGAGCGCCTGGATCGGCGTCCGGGGCTCAGGCCCAGCCGACTTGACCAGGCCCACCAAGATTGGCTTCAGTGGATCGCCCCCATCGAACAGCAAGACAGCCTGCGCGTGCGACTTCGCGGCGGCCCGCAGTCCTTCTCGGTCAAGCGGAACTGCGACGACCGCCGGCAGAGGCCCGGATGGGTTGCCCTGGTAGTCGACCAGGGCCACGCCATTTGGGTCGACTGCGACCAGACGCCCGATCCGGGCGTGCGGCACGGTCTCCCGGCGCGTGCCGATGGAAATGACATCGGCAATCCGCTGCGTTTTGATCTTGCTGGTCATGGAATGCCTCCGATAATCGAGCGCGCTCGGCGTTCAAAATGGAAAGGTGGATTCGACCTTGGGGGATCGCGAGGAGCTCGGGCTGACCGGGGCATGGGATTTCGTCCCATGACTGGACACACGTTTCTTTCCAATTCTTGATACATGCTTGTCGGCTAGGACTGTTTTCGGCTCGGCCAGCGCCCCTGCGAGCCGCCGGGTGGCTGGGGGCGGCGTGTTGATAACGGCTGGTGCGGGGGCGGGAACCACAGCTGGAAGAATCGGCTGTTCGCGGGCGGGCGTGTCGTCCAGGGGCGTGCGCTTGGCTTCGATGGCTGTCGGGCGAAGGAGCCAGAAAAACAGGCCCATTCCCAGAGCGATGCACGCGAGCATGACCCCGACGAATAGCCCTGTGTGGGACGACTTTTGCACCCTCACCGTTTCACGCTTGCCCCTTGCAGGCCTGGGCCGGCGCATCACGGGTGCAGTGTCGTCGGATTCCGGCAACCGTTCGCGCCGTACCCGAGGCGGGCTGGCAGGGGCTGCCGGCCGCCTCGGCACGAGCCTTTCCTCGTCGGGGCTCAGCACGCGGGTGGCTCGAAAGACGGGGTCTGAGGGGCTGTCGTGGGCAGGCTCTGGAACGGGCGGTGCTGGATCCAGAAAAGCGGTCTTCGCGATCGGAGCGGAAAGCGGGGCGGGCGCCGGTTCGGGGACGACGGCTGGCTTGGGGAGGGGCGGTCCTGACCCCAGAATGAAGGTCTTGAGGATCGGAGCGGGAGGCTGGGCGGGCGCCGGTTCGAGGGCGACGGCTGGCTTGGAGACAGCCGCCCGCAACACAGCAGAGATCTCGCTCATGCAGAAGGGGCGTAGCGCTGGATCCTTCTCCAGCATGGTGGCCACCAGATCGTCCAGGGCGGATGGCAGCTCCGGATGAAAATCTTTGATCCGGGGCGGGATTTCGTGAGCGTGCGCCGCCAACAGATCCCAGAGGCCAGTTTCCCGGAACGGGGGTTGACCCACCAGCAGCTCGAACAGAACACATCCAAGCGCGTAGATGTCCGAACGAGGGTCCACGCCGCTGCCCCGGCACTGTTCGGGGGAAGAGTACCGGAGCAGGGAGGCGGGCAACTCCTTGCCCGGCATCATCTTGAGGATGCGCGACATGAAGTAGTTGCCCAGACCGAGTTCCAGGAGTCTGACCGTGACCGGCAGACCGGACTGGCTGGCCGGGACCAGAAGCATGTGTTCGGGTCGTAGGCAGAGATAGAGCAATCCCGTCGCGTGCGCTGCCTCAAGGGCTACCGCGGTCTGTCCGACGACCTCGCAGACGGTGGCCAGATCGGAAAGCTCACCATTCCGCTTCAGCCGCTCGGAGAGACACTCGGCTTCGACGTGCTCGCTGACCAGGTAGACGGCTCCATCGTTCAGGCGGCCGCAATCCAAAAGGCGAACGAACCCCGGGTGGCGAAACGCCAGAACGGCGCGCATCTCAGTGAGAAACTGGTCCGCACCACCGGTGCCTGCGGCTGCATCGGGCGGCAGGAGGATGATGTCCACCACCTGACCGGTGCAGGGATCCTGTCCCACGTGCACATCGGCAAGCGGCCACGCGACGGCAGGGCCTATGACGCGGTACTTACTGATCTGTTCTCCGACCATGCGACCTGCCTCGGATCATTAGCACGTCCGCGCAGGATAAGCGGAATTCGGTGGCGTCGAGAAGTCGCTAGCGCTGGTCGGTCGGGGGCAACTCGATGAGCGGTATCTGATCCTTCCGTTTGGCCTGAAGATCGACGCCGATGGGAGGAGGAAGCGCCAGTTCCTTGGAATCGGAGGTAGCCGGCCTAAGCCAGTCGTCAACCGGAACGTAGGAGAGGCGGCGAGGCTCCATTCCACCGTCGCCCACTCCTGCACGCGGCCACGCGAGGTCGATCTGCGTTGCGTGGGCGGACAGGGACAGCAGGAAGGTAAGCGGATTGTACGAATAGATGACCTGATTCAGGGGAAGTCCGGCATGCCTCGCCAGGGCGTCTGTCCAGAACAGGTAGGGCTTGATGGCGACCTCGTAGATTCTCCGGCGCTCAGCCTCGGGTATTCCCGAGAACTCGCGCAGGCCGATGAACTCGGTCAGGGTCGTGCGGTCCCCCCATTCGTGGCGATGCAACACGACCAGCCGGCGCAAAGCCTGCCGCTTGGCCTGATCGGCCCCGTGGAACAGGTCACGCAGCTCGCTGGCATCGACCTGCGAGTCGCCGTTCTTGTCGACCAGACCGATGAGGGCGGCCCTGCGAGCAATCGGACCGTCGGCAACCGCGTTCATGAGACGAAAGGTCCTCTCAAAGGCAGCAGGGGGCTTCTCTGCGGTGAATATTTCAAAGTGGAGTTCCGGGCCTTGCTCGGAGCCGCGGTTCACCGTGCCCAGGAATCCCACGATGTCACCCGTTTCGATCCGTTCGTCGAGCAGGGTTACCGCGCCGGACTCCAGCGTGGCGCGCGCCGCCACTCTCTCGGGTTTGGCGAGGGCCCGCATCCACGCCAGCGGATTCGTCTCGGACGGTGGTGGCAGGGACAGGTGGGCCAGGAGCGAGTAGAACGTGAACGGTAGCCCGTCCAGTTCCGCCTCGTGTCGAATCAACACGAACGAGGTTGAGCTCCCGTTGGCCGCCGCCGCCCATCGGGCTGCCACGAGGCGACCGCGGGTCGGCGCGGACACTGGTGCGTCCCGCAGGCCCCGCAGGTGAACGCCCGAGTGCCACAGCCGGGCCGGCGCCAAGGGAAAAAATCCCGTGACTCGCTCCTCACTGCTGAAGAACGCGGCCTTGCGCGCACTCAGCAAATCGTCGCGGGTGCGGGGGACTTCGCTGAAGGCGCGCAGTTGCATGGGGAACGAGAACCCCTGCAAGGCGCGCGTGAGCCATCTCCAGTCGAGAGCCCCGGGATCCCACTTCTGTTTCTGGAGATCGACGTGCAAATGGCCAACGATGCCGTGGAAAGCAAGCGGGTCGTCGAGTGTGTTCAGATAGGGGGTTCCTCCCTCTTCCGGGATGATGGGTTTTATCTTGGGGAAGATCCGGAGAAGGGTTCGAGTCAGCGCCAGCAGCGAGTCGTACTGCTCGGGGCGAAAATCGTAGGCATCGTAGGTGAAACCGTTGATAACGACCTTGCGCCGTGGCCGCGTGCGGTACTCCGCGGGCAGTCGGCTCATTTCGCTCGGCTCGTATCGCCCTCGGTTGCAGATCTCAACTCCAACCGAGATCGAATTTTCCTGCTCCGCGTGATAGGCGCGTTCGGCCAGATCGAGGGTTTGGTAGATGGTCCCGTCAGCGTCGATCATGAAGTGCGCCGAAAGCCCGCAGCCGCCGCTCGGGCGCACGCGGTTGTGCATCGACTTGAAGCAGGAGCGTGAGTTCACGCAGCCGTCAAAATGCAGGACGAACTGCGAAACGATCTCCTGCAGATCCGTTAGCGTCCTGTGAGCGAGCCCTTTTCTGGTCGTGTATCGGTCCCAGTCCTCGTCGCAACACCCACCTGACTGATCGATGCATCGTTTCTCGTACCCGTTGAAGCCCTGCTCGTCCGACCAGAGCACTACGGTCCTTCCCACGTCCACCGCCTGCCCCGCCACGATGATCGATGTGCCCCGTCCGGGCGCGACGGCGCCCGAGGCCTGCGTCGCCAAAAGCAGTGCGAAAGAAAAGACCCGGAGCATGAAGTTCACGAGGAAGCACATCATACTTCAGCTAACCACCCGGGCTGTGCTACTGGTTTGACCACACAGAGACGCGGCTCTATGATTTGCCGCGACGAGCGAGCGTGTTCGACAAGCTGAAACAATGGCTGGCAGGCGAGAGCCCGCAGACCCATCGGGTGGCGAGAAGGGCTGTGCCCGCCGCCCGAAGGAGACGCCCACCGGCCCCACGGCGGTTGAGGAATGCCCCTGAACTCGACGAAGGCGATTCACCGGCTGCGCCGGCGCTGGTTCCCGGGGCGGTCGAGCGGGTCTGTCCCATCTGCGGGCAGCCCATGCTCGCGTCTTGGGGTTCGAGCTGCGGGAATTGTCGTCCCGCCGTGTCAGCCCCAAAGACGATGTATCTTTCGGCGGCAGTCCAGCAGGGGCTCGCGCTCGTGCCCGGCCTCAGCCTGGGCTGGTTCGTGGTTCTGCAATCTCCCGACGAGAAGCGCCGCGGAACTCTGGTCGAGCTGACGGCGCCGGTTTTCGTGCTCTCGCGGGGCGTCCGGCGTGTGGCGACGGACGAACAATGGTTCGACATCGACGACGAGTTCATGTCGGGGGGACATGCCATCGTTCATCATCGGCGAGGCAGTGAGCGCACCGATTCGTTTGCCATTCGGGATCGCGAAGACCCGGGGCCATCAGCCAACGGCACCTTCGTTAACTCGCACAAGCTGGGTGGGGGCGAGATAGTCCAGTTGAGCGACGGGGACATCATCCGACTGGGAACCACCGAGCTGATTTTCAAATCGCTGTGGTTGCCGCCGGGCGCGCCGGGGCGAGCATGAGGCGGCTTTTTCTCTGCGTCGCGGCTCTGGCGTTGGTCTCGCTGCCAGGCCCAGCGCATGCGGCCCCGACATGGTTGGTTTCTCCGCCCACTGTCGATGGTGAATCAGCCAGCCTCAACTTATTCGTGGGGGGAATTTCCGAGGATGGGGCCACCATGAAGGCTTCGTCAATCGACTTGGAGATCGACGGAGCGCCGGCTTCACCACCCAGGATCATGGAGTCATTCTTTGATCTGGCTCAACGAGCAGCCGAGGCCGCACCAGACTGGAAGTCTCCGCTAGCCGTGGGTCTGGTGTATCTCTGGATCAAAGAAACGCCAGCGGGCATCTCCGACTCGATCCTGGAAGGTGCGGAAGGCTTCTTCAAGCGGCTACCGGCCCGGACGAGCGCCTACGCAACCCTGTATGGGCGCAAACGACAGCCCATCCCCAAACTCAAGGCGTCGGAAATCGGAGGCCAACTTCATGACCTGGGCTACCTGGGCGGGGATCGTCCCAACCTTGGGGATGCCATCGCAGTCGACCTGAAGAATCTCTCGGCCGACGAGAGTCTGTTCAAGCTCCTCTTGGTCGTGACTGACGGTCGAGACTTCACCGACCCGACGGGGGAGGGGCCGACCGATTTCGCGGCTGTGGCGAACCAGATGGGCAAGGCGGGCGTTCGGCTCTTGCTGGTGTCCTTCCCGTCTCCCGAAGCAGACGCGGAACAGAGTGCCAAGAACCTGAACGATCTTTCCAGCCAGGGTGTCTTCTTCCGCGCGGTCGAACAGCCCATGGAATTGCAGACCACTCTGGAGTCGCTGGGACAGTCCGTCGCGGACTTGCGTCGCATCCAGATCGATCTCCCCTGGGCCTGGCACACCTTCGGGGGAAGCCACAAGGTCAGGATCTACCTGACCACCGACGGAAAGCGCCGGGTCGTCGAATTAGGGAAGATCACGTTGCCCTCACAAACCGGACGGTTGGCCGGGGTGGGCGCCCTGGTGCTGGGAATCGCGATGTTTTTGATCGGCGTGCTCGTGTTCGTGCGCCTGCGCGCCCGGCGCCAGTCCGACGTGGACGAAGACCCGATCATACCAGCCACCCACGCTCTCATTAGACGAGGCATGTCGCCGCAACGGGCACTGCTGGAACTCTCGCGCGGCTTCCCCGAAAGCGTTGCCCGCTTGGCCAGCGTGGATGAGTCGATCCTTTCGGATCCCCGCTATCCCTTGCTGCAGACTCGGGCTGGCCGACGGCGGTTTGAAGAAATCCGAGCGCTTCTGACCGAGAGGGACAGCGAAGATTCGCCACTGCACGACGATCTCTTTGCCGCGCTGGCCGAGGCCATCACGGCCCGGACACCGGCCAACAAGGCGGCTGAGAGCATTGCCGCGCGACTGCCCGATGATCAGTGGGGCGCACTTTCGCGGATGGGATTGGACGACTTGGCCCGGGCGCTTAGCCGAGCTGGCACAAGATTTCCGGTACTTGGGCTGCCTCGGTCCAGGGGCGCGGTCCTCGACATTCAGGACGCTTTGCGTGCCCAGACCGGCTTCTCGTTGGCTGTGGCCTGGCTGGTCCGTGCCGCCGGCCCAGGACGACGCGGCGAAACTTTGGGCCTGAAGCCCGCTCGGGCAGTGGTGGGGAGGGGACCAGACTGCGACCTCGTGCTGGCTGCAGACGCGCAGGTCGTCGCACAGCACGCCGTCATCTCGGACGCGCATGGCGAGTTCGCCATAGAGCCGCTTGGCGGCCCTATCAAGATCGAGGACGTGCCCATCGAGGCGCGCCATCCTTTGGGTGATGGCGACACTGTCGAAATCGGCCAGGGCCGCTACATTTTCAAGTGCGTGGCCACGGGCAACCTGGGCAAGAGCACTGGCGGCCTGAAGCGACCGGACCGTCGCGCGTAGGACTCACTGCCGCTTGGTCGTTTTCGTCGGTTGGTCGCCCTCTTTCTGAGCACCGATCCAGCGGTCAAGGATAGATGGAGCCGTGGCCAGCAAGGCACCCGCGTGCAATTCAACATGCCGTTCGGCCTGCAGGCGCCGAAGAAAAGTCCCGGAGGTTCCATCCCGCGCCGGCTCTTCTACTGCGAGTTGTTCGTGAATGGCCAAGCCGTCGGCGTTGAAGCTAAGGGCGCTCTCGAATTGAAAGTCCTTCCGCCCGCTACCCTTACCCTGCGCGATAGTACCCTGGCCATTGAGCAACAGGAGCGTTGAACCTGAGCATTTTCCGGCCGTGTCCGACAGGTCAACCGGCGCGAACCGATTGTCGACCAGCGGGACCAGGCGCGCTGTTCGTGAGCAGGTGGATTGATCCTGATGGACCGTGCACGACTCGCCTTCGGCCAACAGGAGCGTGCCGCCCGCGAAGGTCTTGAGACCAAGCTTGGCCCTGGTTGGGTGGGCGCGAAGAACCCCCAGCGAGGAGACGCGCACGGCTTGATCCTCGAATTGCGCCAGCGCGACGGGGCCTTGTGCCTGACCATCCGCAAAGCGCTCGGTCATCGCCCAGACCAGGCGCCAGGGTCCGCCCAGATTCTCCACCACGAGGTCGGCCGGGGTCACAGGCTGGCTTGGCAGCGAAACCGTTGGCGCGGGCCAGACCGAACAGCGATCAGAGGGCCAGTCGGTGCGCCGCCCAGAGCAATCCGTAGCGGGTCTCGTGATGGCTCCGGTCGGCAAGTACCCGTAGAGCAGCAGACTGAACCATTGGGAGGCCGGCAGCGAGCGTTCCGCGACGGGCAGCGAAGCGCCGACGTTGGTCAACATTGTGCAAGGGACTGGGCCTGTCTGCGTCTTGCGCCTGGCAGCGCACCCCGTGCTGGCCCAAGCAACCAGGGCGACTCCGACGAGAATTATTCGCGCCGTCTTCATGGCTACTCGGACCCTTTCGAATCCTCGGGGTCCGGCTTCGATCCCCCGAGCGCGACACTGGCATAGCCCCGCGCAAATTCCTCGCCGAAGATCTGGGCGTGCAGGGCGGCATCCTCGGCAATCAGGGTCGCAAAGCGTTCGACATATTCTTGCCATTCCGCCTTGGATTTCGAGCGGTTGAACAGACCCGCGCTGGCACGGTTCTCAAGGGCACTGGGATCGAGGGACTCGAGAAGAGCGCGGATTCCCTGGGTCAGTCCCTCCATGAGTGCGATGTGGTGAATTCCCATGTCGGCAAACACCGCCTTCAGCTCACGCGCGCGCGCCTCAGCGTCGGCGGCGGGATCGAGCAGATACTCCACCACCTCGCGGCTGGAGCGCGCGCGGTGCAAAGGCGTACCACCGCCGAGCGGTCTGACCCCCACCTCGGCCCCGAACTCCTCGTATCCCCTCTTCAATCCAATCAAGGCTTCGCCGAATGTCTCGAAGAGATGCATGAGGCGGGCCTGTGCATTTTCGTTCTTCTCACCCGCAAGAGCCGGAAACGCTGGCGCCGGCTTGTCGGGACGGGGGGGGCTCTGGCCCCGATTCCCCAAGTGCGGGGAGGAAGGATGAGCCAGCGCAGCCGGTGCCGGGGCACCGATTCGTGGCAAGCCGTCGGTACTTCGCGGCGTCCCCCATGCCATGGTCGAGGAAGCGCCGGTGGCCGGTGCCGAAGACTGAGCCACCACGGAAATCTGGAAAGGCCAGATCGTAAGCTGCGCACTCCCAGACAGCGGCGTGACTGTATTCTTGGGCAGTCGCTGCCCTCCCAGTGACGTTCCGTTGGTGGAGCCGAGGTCGTAGTAGTAGATGCCGGTCGCATCGAAGCGGATGATCCCGTGCCACTCGGAGACGAAGTGATCGTCGATGGCGATATTGTTCAGCTGGTTGCGGCCGATCCGGATCGGTGATTGCTCGAAACAGAGCGTCTTGAGTTCGCCTGTGCGCACATCGTTGAGCTGAACTTGGATGACCATCGCGGGATCCATTAAGGTAGGGACCATAGCGCAATTTTCGGCAAGCCGTGAAGTCGCGACAGGCGCGTTGCGTCGTGGTTGTCCGGAACTTTTCTCGGGGAGGGTTGTCTTTCGTAGCGGGAGGTGCCGCATGTGGGCCTTCAGATTGGCTGCGACAACCGCCAGTGCGGCCATTCTCATGATGGGCTACCAGGTGCTCAAGCGCGGCACAAGGTGCAGCAATCGAATTTCGGCCGGGCTAGATTCGGCCGCATGAGCAAATCAAAGACCTCAGTTGAACCCGTGCGGTGTGGCTGGGCCAGTGCGGAACCGATCTATGTGCGCTACCACGACGAAGAATGGGGTGTGCCCGTCTACGACGATCGCGTGCTTTTCGAATTCTTGGTGCTCGAAGGCGCGCAGGCAGGTCTGTCGTGGCTCACGATCTTGAAGAAACGGGAGGCGTACCGCAAAGCTTTCGACGAGTTCGACGCACGCAAGGTCGCGCGCTACGGCGCCGCCAAGATCGCCGCGCTCATGGCGGACGCGGGCATCGTTCGCAATCACCTGAAGATCGAGTCGGCCGTCAAGAACGCGCGCGCCTTCCTAGACGTGCAAAACGAATTCGGCAGCTTCTGCGATTACCAGTGGCGCTTCGTAGACGGCAAGCCGCTGCAAACGTCGGTCAAGACTCTGTATGACATCCCGGCGCGCACGGAGATCTCCGATGCTTTCAGCAAGGATCTCAAGAAGCGCGGCTTCAATTTTGTAGGCTCGACCATCGTCTACGCCCACATGCAGGCCGTGGGCATGGTCAACGACCACGTCGAGGCCTGTTTTCGGCGCGCTTCCGTCGCCAAGCTGGCAAAGCGCCGCTGAACGCCTTCATCAACGTGTTTCTCGTCACGGCTCGTCTCAGCCGGACAGCTACTGGCCAGGTCGGTCGAAGTCTTGGAGCTTGCCAGAACTGTTGCGGGCGACCGCTTGGCGAACGAGCGCCTTGAAGTCGGACTCGTCGACTTCTTCTCCTTCGTGGATGTCGATCGCGCGGCGTGTATTTCCGTCGAGACTCGAGTTGAAGAGATGGGCCGGATCCTGCAGGGACGCGCCCTTGGCGAAGGTAAGCTTCACGACCTTCTTGTAGGATTCGCCTGTGCAGATGATGCCGTCGTGCGACCAAACCGGGGTGCCCATCCACTTCCACTCCTCCACGACGCGCGGGTCTGCTTCCTTGATGAGCTTGCGCATTCTGCCGAGGGTTTTCCCGCGCCAGTCCCCGAGTTCGGCGATTCTTTTCGAGATGAACTCCGATGCCGACTGGCCTTGGTTCCCGCCCGACTTCTTCATGTTCTTATCCCGCGGATCCCCGAACCGACTCGGTCACGGACTTCAGCGCGGCGAGCCCGCGCTCGAAGTCACCGCCCACCATCTTGTCCATATTCATCACCAGGTGAAACAGTTTGCCCAGAAAGCCGTTGTGGCCATCCATGGCCCAAATCGTCCTGGTCAGGGTGGCCACTGGTATCATGGTGAAGGTCACTGTGTTGGTGGCAGTGAAGGGCTTGATGAATTCCAGTTTCACGCTGACCGAAGACGGCAAATCGCTACGTTCGATGGTCATCCGCCCTTGCCCCACCTTGCCGTTGTCGCTCTTCCAGGCGTAAATCGCGCCGGCTCCTGCCGACGGCCCCGAGAACGTCTTTTCCATCTTGGGGTCGAGTTTCTCCCACGGCGACCAGGCCGCCCAGAAGTGAAAGTCGTTCACTTGCGCGAATACGCTTTCGGGCGACGCCGTGATGAGGATCGAACGCTCAATATGGAACGTCGACGGACGTGTGGCGACGACGATTGCCAACACGACCACCACAATGACCAACCCGAGAACAAGCTTTTCGAGCATGCTTGCACCCTCGCTGGATTGAACCTGTCCTTTCGCTTGTTCTGATGCCGGAAGCCCCTGGAGGGATCCTCCGTTTTCAAAGATTGGTTCCTGACCCCAATACACAAATTCGCGGAACGTCCTCGCTCACAGCTGCGACGACTTTCCGGACACCAAGACCGCCTCGGTCATTCAACGCCTTTTCCGAAGCCGAAGTGCGACCATGACAAGGCCGAGCAGCGCCAAACCTGGGTAGTTCCTCGCCTCGGCCACGGCGATCCGACAGGAGCAGCCGCCGCTGCCTGGGCGGCTGAAGGATTGGCCGGGCTGCCCTGCGATGTCCAGACGGTATAGGCGTCCCCATGGGTGTCGTCGACACGCATGTGCGAAACCGTGACGGTTGAACCGAATGCGGACGGAACCTTGATAGTCAGTTGGACCGGCGACGCAGCTGTCGTTACCAAGTCGTCGTGGTAGTTCCAGACCAGGACCTGGACGCTCTGTCCATTCAGCGTCGCCATGGCGTCGATCTCGGGATTGGCCCGCACGCTGTTCGCCAAGATGGAATCCAGGGTTGCGGCGCCGCTGCTGGTAACCGGCAGGCGCGTCCCTGCCAAGCTCCCCAAGAGCTTGAAGGCGCTCAGGACGGGCAGGCTGATGCCATTGGTCGCAAGCGCGCGGTAGCCGGCAAAATACGGCGTTCCGGGAAACGTGAAGGCCCAGGTCAAGAGCCCGCCGACCTTTACGCCCATGCTCGCCTCCAGCTCAAGCGTGTGCTTCATCATGGCGATCTCGTAGGCACCGTAGGCCGGCGAGTATCGGTACGCATCGGCAGGCGTCGAAGTCGCCGGGCAAGCGGCGCAACCGTCGGGATCCGCCTCAGTGATGTAGATGGGTGTCTGCTTGTATGCCGCCACCGCGGCCACCTGCTTAAAACCAGTCTGGTGCAGGCTCAGCTGGTGACCGAGGTTCATCTCGACGTGGCCGCCGGTGACCGTTGTGCCGCCCTTGGCGTGGAAGGAGACAAGGTCGAGGCGCGTGCCCGTCTTGCCGGTGACGGCATTGGTTCCCGTCGCGCAGTGTTGCAGCAACTGGGACACATAGGAGCTGCCCGCACTTGCCACTGCGGGGCCGCCCAATTGGGCAGTCGGCATCACACCGTGCAGTGCCGCCTCAGTGTAGTCATAGAGCTTGGCGTATTCGGCGAAGGTTCCGTGCCAGTAGCTGTTGTCGGGTTCGTTCCACAATTCCCACAGCCACGACGTCGCGACGTTCGGGTAGCGCCCGTTCTCGTGGGTCGCCCACGCCGTGATGAGGTTGCCCCACTTGGTGTAGTCCGTTGGCGGGTAGAAGCAACCGCCGTCCAGAGCGGTCACCGCCGAGTTCTGGTAGGGAGTCGGGTGCGTGGACAGCGCCTCGGGCATGAACCCGATCTCCGCGAACGGGAATGCGCCCGCTCCGGTGATCGCATCCATGATGCCGTCCATCAACGTCCACGAGTAGACAGGATTGCCCGAGGCGTCTTCGGTATAGACGTTGGTTGAGCCCCACTTCAGCGAGGGAGTGCCGTCCCCCGTGTTGAGCAGGAAGTGCGTGCGAACGTGAACCGGGGCCGTATGGGCCGTAGCCAGCGTCTTGAGCGGAGCCTCACCCTCCGGGGTCGTCGAGTAGTTAACCTCGTCGTAGCCGTGATACGGCCAGACGCGCTCAAGCGGCGTCCCGGCCGCCGTGGCATCAACCGATATCGTAACCGTTTGCGCCTGAGCGCGCATGGCAAACCCAGTGCTCGCGGCCATTGTGATGGCAACGACAAGAGCGTGCTTGACTGTGGTCATCGTTCCCCCAATCCGCATGTGCCGCCGAAGCAGTTCGACGGCTCAAGAATGTTGAACAGCGGTGGATGCGGGCAAGACGACGACATCGCGAAGCGAACAATTTCGTGATGGCGGGCGGGAACATGCTGGTGCTCGTCGAATCAGGCGCGCCCGGCCACCGGCCGCAGACAGCAACGTTCCGCGCTAAAGATCGCCGGAGCGCTGTTCCAGAGACGAAGTCTGGAATCCCAGGCCGATGTCGAGTTACGGATGGAAAACGAGCGTGCTCACGCTCCGGGCAGGCATGTTGTATTTAAAGGAGTTGGCGTTCACCGCGGCGATCGGGTTGCCCTGCTTGGGGGCAGCCGCGGTCGCGCTCAGCGTGTACACGTCCGCCGCGGTCAACTGCGCGGGGTGGGTCAGCGTGATGCCAGCCAGTTGCGACGTGGTCAGCTTGTTGATGGCGACCACCACGATGTTGGTTGGATCCTGCGAGGAAACGCTGGCGTAGACCGAGCTGGCGTCCGCGTCCGTGGTCGTCGCCGAAATGGAGGTGTCACCGAAAGTCGCGCCATTGCCGTCGTAGTTGCGATACATGGCGAAGCCGGCATAGAGGAAACTGTTGCTCGCGCTCATCAGCCACACCGTGGCCGCGAACAATCCCTCGCGTCCGAAGACGCCCAGAACATCGGCCTGGGCCAGGCCACCCGAAATGTCGCCGCCAGCGCCGTAGTTGTATTCGCTGATGGACATCTTGGTTCCGGGGTAGTGCTGGTCGATTTTGGCTTGCAGCCGCGGGATCAAATGGATGGGGCCATGCGTGCTGTCTTGGGTAATCCAGCTGGTTTCAATGTACGTTTCATCCCAGAGTGAGCGCGGCGCCTGCAAGCGTGCTTCCACCTCGCCTGCGGTCACGCCGTCGTCGGTGATGCGCTTGCCGTCGCCCGTGGCCTCGGGGTACCAGTGCACGTCCAGCACGTCGAGCAGGCGCTGGCCTGGGCTGGGTTCCGCGGTTTTCATGCTGTCGAGATAGAATTCGAGGAAATCGCGGCCATTGGCGTCCGTCGCCTGTTGCAAGCTGACCATGCCATCCCAGCCATAGTTGACCGGGCCGAAGACGAGGGCCTGGGGCGCGGCGCCTTTGATGCCGGTGGCGAAGTCGATGCTCTTCTGCGCCAGCTCGGCATAAGTGACCGGCGTGGGATGGATCTCGCTGTGCGTTTGCGGCCACAGGTCGGGTTCATTGTCGAGCATGTAGAAGATGCGGCGGGCCGGGTCGGTCTGCGCGTTGGGAAACTGCGATTCAATATAGGCGACAAACTCGTCCGCGTAGACGGTTCCGTCGGTGAGGTCAGGCGGATAGGCAAAGGCGCTACCCTTTTTCGGCAAAATGGGAAAGAAACGCGCGGCGATCTGTTCGGCGGTGGGTTGCGACGGACAAGGTCCGTTCTCGTCGGCGGCCACCCAGCCAGCGATGGGGACGGTCAAGACGATGCTGGCCCCGGGCATCGCTGGCGGTCTGCGCCGCCTTCGTCATGAGGTAGCCGGGCGTGGTACTGGTGCTCAGGTAGTTGTCGCTGGAGTATTTGTAGTCCGAGCCTGCGTTGGACGCGTTGGTTTCCCAGTTGTACGCGGTCAAGCGGTTGCCGCCCACGCGTGACAGGGCCAGGCCCTTGGTTGCCGCGGGCAGCGTGCTGTCGTTGGTCCCATAAATGTAGGGCGAGATGGCGTGGGCGTTGGTCGTGCTGTCTACGGCGAAGAAGACATCAGGGGCAGTTTTGCCTTCCGAGGTGCAGCCCAGCAGCGCTGTGCCCATGAGCAAGAAAAATCCGCGTCCGATGCGCATGTGTAGCTCCAAAGTGATTTAGAAGTGCGTCGGCATCGTAACACGAGCGATCGAAAGCGCGCGGTGCGATTGTGATCGCGATATGCGGCCGACGCAACGCCGGGCGAGCCCGTTTCCTCGGCGCTGACGTGGTCATCGATATTCAGTTGCCCTGACAGCCATTCTGTCCCCGCGACGGCGTCTACTGAGTCACGTAGGGGTGGGCCGGCCAGCCTGCGGCGGTCGAGTAGGTGTTGTACGCGTCGGCCACGGCGGTGTCGTAGTCCAAGTTGTAGACCGTGCAGCTTTGCGTGCTGCCGTAGGAGTTGAAATTGCCGACGGCCATCATCGTGTACTGATCCTCGGTGCAGTCCGGGAAGGCCGCCTTGGCCTGTGCGCGGTTGCAGGCAATGCCGGCGATGCCAAGCTCGATGTTGACCATGGGGTTGAAAACCGAGTTGGCCCAGTTCTCGCTGCTGGGGTTCGTCTCCATGTCCACGTGCCCACTCGGGAGCAAGCCGAGCCCGCTCGCCGTGCACCCGGCGGGCAGGTTCGAGGAGTTGCACCAAGGACCAGTCTGCATCGCACCGAGACAGGCACACTCGGCCGCGGTCCAGCCGCGCGCCGGACAGCACGGCCCATTGCCGGTGCAGCCGACCGCATCGTACTGGAAGCGCGACTCGACGTAGATGATCGCTTTGAAGATCATGGCGTCGGGTTCGGCGTACTTGGCCGTGAACTCGAGGATGGGGCAGTCGTCGATGTCCACCGAGAGACCGTTCCACAAGGGGGCCAGATTCGTGCGTAGCGGATCCGGAGTGCATGAGCCCGGATCCGGGGAGGCCGCGTCACCGGCGGCGGAGCGGGCAGAGTCCCCCTTGCACCCGGTCGAGACGAGCGGGCTCGCCCCGAGCGCCGCAGCCAGCATCGTGTACCCGAGCCTCGAAAACGCGCGCCCGTGCCTGGAGAGCATGGCCCTACAATAGCCCGTTACCGCGACGAGCGGCCACCGACCTGCTGCAGTGGCGACCAAGTTCATCCGTCGCGAACTTGATTCATTACCCGGCGACGGGTTGGGCTAGAACCCCCGAATCATACGGCCGCCAGGCGGCTGAGGGTGGTTTGATGTCGTCCCTACCGTCCCCTGGTACCCACAAACTCGAACGCCGGCAGTGCCCCGATCCCGTACGCCTTGAGCGCCAATTCATCGAGCTTGGCGAAGTCGCGCTTCTGGAACGCCTTCTTGATCGCCACGCTCAAGGAGGGCGACAGGCTGTCTGGCGCTGGCAAGCGGATCCGCCGCAGATACTGTGCCTGAAAGCGCAGATAGCCACCGCGCATCTTGACCGCGTACGACCAGACGAAAAGCAGCGCCACGCGGGAGCTGAGCAGGCCGCCAAGGACCTCCAGGTCCCATCGGTCAGAGGTCACGAAGTACAGGTTGTGGTGCGGATGGAAGTGGCCTTCGTCGTAGACAACTTCGTTTGAGCCGGCGATGTCTGGGATCAGCAGCTTGGGCTTGGTGACCAGTTCTGGGTACACGCGATCGATGGTGCGGAACCAGTTGGCCGGTGACTTCTTGGCCACGTGGCGTTTTCTGACGGCTTTTGTATTGGCCTTCAGGTAGCCCGCCAGTTTCGGGTATTCGTGCAGGTCGACGACGCCGCCCTGGTCGCGGAAGGTGTTGATCACGAAGCGGCCGGCGGTGTGGACGCGGCCGTGCTCGATGTCGTCGCGCATGACCAGCGGCAAGAGGCGTTCAGGCTCGATGTCCGAGTCCTTGCCCACGATGAAGACGTCGTCGCAACCTGTGGCCACGCCGATGCCCACGTGAGCCAGACCTCCCTTCTCGATCGGCTCGAACTTGCTCTCGAGCAGGCGCAGCATCTGGCTCTGTTCGGGTGAGGTCACGATCCATGGCGTGTCGCCCTCGAACCACGCGGGGTAGAAGTCAACGCTGCCAGTGGCTCGGCTCTTGCCGGCCCGAACGCTGGCGCGGACGGTTTCACATTCGGCCGGCGAACACGCGGTCATTCGAGCGACCATGACCGGGCCAGCGGACTGGCGGCCGATGGAGAAGATCGCCGGGTAGGCCGTCACCTCGGACTCGAACGGTGATGCCTGGTGCAGGTCGACGTAGGACTGAACGCAGTACTTGTCCGCGATCAGCCGCCGCAGGGGCGCGCCATAGCGGTTGAGCATCCAGCGATCGGCGCACACGAAGGACAGCACGCCGCGACGACCGAGGAGGTCGAGACCGTGTTCGATGAACGCCACGTACAGGTCGGCCCGATCGTAGATCGATTGGTAGCGCGCGCGGTATTCGGCCTGCAAGGCCGGCGCGATCTGCTCGATGCGGATGTAGGGCGGGTTGCCGACGACTGCATCGAACCCGCGGTCAAGCGGCGCCAGCAGAAAATCTCCCTGCCGGACCCAGGTTTGGGCGAGTCCTTCAGCGTCGGCGTCGCTTGCGCCGTGCAACCGAAGTACTTCCGCGACGGCCGCGCGGGAAATGGCAACGTGCTCCTCGTCGATGTCGAAGGCGCGCACGCAGTTTGCCAACTTGCCGGGCTTGACCCTGGCGGCCTTGGCCGCGTTCATCAGCCGTTCCACCGCCGGAACCAGGAAGGCGCCTTGCCCGCACGCCGGTTCGAGCAGCCGCATTCGCGGAAGGTCGCGATCAGGCGAGTAGCCAGCCAGATCGAGGATCAGCTCGACGACATGGGGTTTGGTCAAGACCACCCCATGGGTCTCTCCCGACGAGCGCCGCCCGTACTCGTAGGCCTCTTTTGGAAAGGCAACGGGGAAGTCCATCGAGAGCTGCATGGCCGCTACTTGATGGCCGCCAGAGAGGACGATGGGCATCCGGCGTCGAATCATGGCAGTGACTGTTATCGGCGCCTAGCCAGAAAAGGTGCGCACGGGGCGGCCTCTTCACATTTCTTGTCTCGGCGCACCGATTGGTGCCGCCGGATGGATGCGCCGGATGGGTGCCAGAGGCGTATCTGCAGTCGGAGAACCCGGTCCTGCCGACGAGCCCCCGGCTAGCTCTTCGCTTTCCCCTGCTCCGCCAGGAGCAACTCCAGATTCTTTCGTACGGTCAGCGTCTTTGGATGGTCCGGACCAAGACTGCTCTCGAATATTTCGACGGCGCGGCGGAGCAGGGGCTCGGCCTCGGACAGGCGGTTCGTGACTCGCAGAAGCTCCGCCAGGTTGTTGAGGTCCCTGGCTACGTCTGGATGGCTGGGGCTAAGGCTGGCCTCGTCGATGGCGAGGGCGCGGCGGAGCAGGGGCTCGGCCTCGGACAGGCGGCTCGTGGCTTGCAGAAGCGACGCCAGGTTGTTGAGATCCCTGGCTACGTTTGGATGGTTGGGGCCAAGACTGGCCTCGTCGATGGCGAGGGCGCGGCGAAACAGGGGCTCGGCCTCGGACATACGGTTCGTGACTCGCAGAAGCTCCGCCAGATTGTTGATGTAGATGGCTACGTTTGGATGGTTGGGGCCAAGGCTGGCCTCGTCGATAGCGAGGGCACGGCAGCACAGGGGCTCAGCCTCGGACAGGCGGTTCGCGGCTTGCAGAAGCGACGCCAGGTTGTTGAGGTAAATGGCTACTTCTGGATGGTTGGGGCCAAGGCTGGCCTCGCTGATAGCTAGAGCTTGTCGGGAAATTCGGAAGCCTGATCGCACTGGCTGGCCATCCTGTGCTGCTGCGGCTGTGGCCAGCTTCCGATTTCCGCTGGGAGAGGCGCCCCGGTCCGCTCGCCCCGCTCATGCCGCGAGGGCAATTCCCCTCTTTCCCGCGGCGCCCCGAAGCAGCTTGGTGAGGTTGAGGCCAAGCACTGCACGTTGGCCGCACAGACCCATCATTGCGGCCGAGCGAGCAGCCGGGCGGTTGAATCCGTATTTGCAGCACTTGATGGTGCCGATGGAACCCTCGACCAGCGCCCTCT
>Ga0265330_10000307_pt1 | contig 35123 bp, 24 predicted proteins | sample 41919metaG_FD_202083 | JGI IMG/M metagenome (GOLD analysis project Ga0265330, IMG submission 202083) | Rhizosphere microbial communities from Carex aquatilis grown in University of Washington, Seatle, WA, United States - 4-19-19 metaG | ecosystem: Host-associated > Plants > Roots > Rhizosphere...
CATCTTCCCAGGCGCGAATCACTGTGGCGGCGTCGACAGAATGCGGCCCCGGGCCGAGCGCGCGCTGCTCTGCCTCAGTTTCGCCCAGCACAGTGAAGGTGAAATCAAAGCCAGCCTGCGGAACACCATTGCCCGACGCAGGCAGATCGCGCACGCGCATGTTGGGTTCCAGGCGCACGCGCGCACCCAGCAGGCGCGCTCCGTCGCCGGCCAGATCGCCGTGCCAGCGCTTGACCTTGTCCACGAAGCGCGCGGTGTCCGCGCCTTCAAAGGTCGAACGCCGGCCCGGCATGAGATCGAGATCGGAGCGCAGCTTCTCGACCAGGCGGCGCTCGGCCGGCTCGTCGCGCACCGGTACCGGGCCAGACAGGTGGACCATGCGACCGTCGTCGATGCGCACGCAGGGCGGGTTGCCGTAGACCAACTTGGGCAGAACCGCCAGCGACGAGCCCAACTGGGTCATGTCCAGCACCAGGCGCGGGGCGAGGCCGCGCACGATCTTGGGCAAGCGCTTGCTGCGCACCTCGACGGCCATGCGGCGCGAGAGTTCCGGCAGCACGCGGGTGGCCAGCTCGGCCAGTTGGCCGGGGGCGTAGCGCTGGACGATCGGTAGGTGCTGCAGCCAGGCGCCGCACAGTTCGATCTCGCCGTGGCGGGTGAGGGCATCGCCGGCCAGGACCAGACCGGCGCTGGGCACCGAGGCGATGCGCGGATCGCGATGGATGGTGACCGCGACCTCGTCGCCACGATCTTCGACGAGAGCGCTGGGCAGGAGTTCCTCCTCGGACATGGCCACTTCGCGGCCGTCGAGAAAGACCAGGCGGGCGCCCACCAGCGTGCGCACCAGGGCGTCCATTTTCTGTGGCGGCAGGGTGCCGTGGCTGCCGTATTCAAGGATTCGATCCGCTTGCAAGTCGTGTTGCTCGACCTGCAGGTTGCGGGCTTCATCTGGCCGAGAGAGCAGGGCGGACAGAGTGCCTTGTAGCGGCGTCTCGCTGCCGTCAGCGCGCACAACGAAGCGTCGCAGTTGCAGCCCGCCGGAAATTTGCGAGAAGCGGTACACGATGCGCGCCCATGTTTCCTCGGCCTTGGCCAATGGTTTGGCCTCGGCGTCGCCCGCGCTCGCGGCCTCGCCCTGGCCGAGCGCAATCGCGGCCGCGGCCAGGTGCTCGCAGGGGCGGACGCGACCAGGACAGTCGCAGTCCCACTCGTTTTCGCCGGGATACAAGACCACGGTGGGCGCCACGGCCCGGCCCGGACTGCGCACGCGCAGGACAATCTCCTCGTCGTTGCGAGATTCGACGGCCACGGCCCCGGCGCGCACCAGGTTCACGCCGCTGGACCAAAGACCGCTCTTGCACGAACGGCGCAGGGAGGCCAGCAGCTTGGTCAAGGGGTCAGGCATTCAACCTAGACAGCTAACTTCATAGGTTCGCGATGATGCGCGTGCCGAACTCGGAACAGGAGACCTCTTTCGCCCCGTCGGTGAGGCGGGCGAAGTCGTAGGTCACGGTCTTCTGCGCGATAGTCTTCTCCATGGCGTGCACGATTCGCTCGCCGGCCGCGGTCCATCCCAGGTGTTCCAGCATCATGATGCCCGAAAGGATCACGGAGCCAGGGTTCACCTTGTCGAGGTTGGCGTATTTCGGCGCGGTGCCGTGGGTCGCCTCGAAGATGGCGTGGCCGGTGAGGTAATTGATGTTGCCGCCGGGTGCGATGCCGATACCGCCGACTTGTGCGGCCAGCGCATCGGACAGGTAGTCGCCATTCAGGTTCAGGGTCGCAATGACGTCGAACTCGTCGGGACGGGTAAGCACCTGCTGCAGGGTGATATCCGCGATGGAGTCCTTGAGCAGAATCTGGCCCGCGGGCGGCTTGCCCCCACAGTCATCCCATCCAACCACGCGGCCGGCGTATTCGCGCTTGGCCAGGGCGTAGCCCCAGTCGCGGAACGCGCCCTCGGTGAACTTCATGATGTTGCCCTTGTGGACCATGTTCACGCTCTTGCGCTGGTGTGAAATGGCGTAGTCAAAGGCCGCGCGCAGCAGGCGTTCGGAACCCTCGCGCGACACCGGCTTGATGCCGATGGCCGAGCTGCCGGGGAAACGAATCTTGTTCACGCCCATTTCCGTCTGCAGGAAGGCAATCAGCTTCTTGGCCTCGGGCGACTCGGCCGCCCATTCGATGCCGGCGTAGATGTCTTCCGTGTTCTCGCGGAAGATCACCATGTTCACCTTCTCCGGGCGCTTGACCGGCGAGGGCACGCCCGCGAAGTAGCGCACCGGTCGCAGGCACACGTAGAGATCCAGGATCTGTCGGATGGCCACATTGAGCGAGCGGATGCCGCCGCCTATCGGTGTGGTCAGTGGGCCCTTGATGCCCACCAGGTAGGTCTTGAAGGCCTCGATGGTTTCGTCGGGCAGCCAGGTGCCGCACAGATTCTTGGCCTTCTCGCCCGCGTAGACCTCGGCCCAGGCGATCTTCTTCTTGCCGCCGAATTCCTTTTCCACCGCCGCGTCGAGCACGCGCACCGAGGCGCGCCAGATGTCAGGTCCGGTGCCATCGCCCTCGATGAACGGGATGATGGGCCGATCCGGTACCGTCAGCGTGCCGCCCGACGACATTGTGATGGATTCGCCGCCCGCAGGAATGACTGGTTTCGCTGATGCCATGCCTTTCAATTATCACGGCCAAGGCCAATAGTCGACCTGGGAAGTCCGGATTCACGCCCGCAATCTGCGGGAGAGACATGCGGGCCGTCTATCGGCCCAATCCCCTACTTCACCTTCGCTCCTGCGGGCACCTCGCGATCAAAGTTGCACAGGGCAAGTATTCCGTCGCCCCCGGCAGCCAGGATCATGCCCTGGGACATGACGCCCCGGATCTTGGCTGGTTTGAGATTGGCGAGGTAGAGCACCGTGCGGCCGACGAGATCGGCAGGGGCATAGGCGCCGGCGATGCCCGAGACCACAGTGCGTTGCTCGCCGCCCAGATCGAGCGTCAGCTTGAGCAGCTTATCGGTTTTGGGCACTGCCTCGGACTGCACGACCTTGGCGGCGCGCAGATCCAGCTTCTGGAATTCCTCGAAGCCGATCTCAGTCGCGGCCTGGGCCGGCGCACTGGCATTGGCGACGACCCTGACGGGCGGGGTCTGATCGAGCCAGTCGGCGATCAACTCTTTTTGCCGGTCCGGCTCGACGCGAGGGAAGATGGGCTTCGGATCGCACAGCTTGCCACCCGGCCAGCCGCCCCAGTCCTCGACCGGCCACAGGCCCAGGTCCTGCTCGCGCCCGATCTGGCGCAGGATCTCACGTGCCGAGGCCGGCATGGCCGGCGCAACCATCATGGCGGCCCGGCGGATCACCTCGCAGGTATTGGCCAGGACGTCGCGCAGCTCTGCGGTCTGGCCCGCCTTCTTCAGTTTCCAGGGGGCGGTGCGATCGAGGTACACGTTGCCGGCGCGGATCATGGACCAGGTTGCTTCCAGGGCGCGCGAGGGCTGGAAGTCGTCCCAGGCCTTGGTCGCGGCCAGGGTGGCTTCGCGCGCGACGTTGCGCAACACCAGCTCCTCCTCGGACAACGGATCGCCCGCCGAGTACCCGGAGCGATGGGACGCATCGAGCCCGTCGGAAAGCGCCCGGGCCATGGACACCGTGCGATTGAGAAGATTTCCCAGGTCGTTGCCCAGGTCGGATTCGTGGCGCTGAAACAGCGCCTCGTAGCTGAAGTCGCCGTCGCCCCCCAGGGAGTATTCGCGTAGCACGAAATAGCGAAGCGTATCGGCGCCCAGCTCGGCGGCGATCGGGTTGGGGTCCACGCGGGTGGCGGGAATCGACTTCGAGATCTTCTGCCCCTTGACCGTGATGTAGCCGTGGCAGAAGACGCCCCTGGGCGGGGGCAGCCCGGCCGACATCAGGAAGGCCGGCCAATACACGGCGTGGAAGCGCAGGATGTCCTTGGCGATGAGATGGGTACACGCGCCCCACAGCGCCTGGCTGTGCGGGTCGGTGAGCACCCGATCGGGCCCACCCAGGGCTGACACGTAATTGGTCAAGGCGTCGAGCCACACGTAGACCACGTGCTTGGGATCGTTGGGCACCGGGATGCCCCACTTGACCGAGGTGCGCGAGATGGACAGGTCGCGCAGCCCACTCTTCACGAATTCGGTGACTTCGTTCTTGCGCGACTCGGGACGGATGAAACCAGGCTGCCCATAGAGCGCGAGCAGTTTGTCCGCGTACTTCGACAGTCGGAAGAAGTAGTTCTGTTCGCGTACGCGCTCCACTGGCTTGTGGTGCAGAGGACAGAGCTTGGTGCCATCCTCGACCACGACCTCCTCTTCCGTCTTCCAGCCCTCGCACCCCACGCAGTACATGGCGTCGTAGTCGGCCAGGTAGATGTCGCCGTTGGCAGAGATGCGCTGCCACATGGCTTCCACGGCGGCATGGTGGTCGACGTCGGTGGTACGGATGAAGCGGTCGTAGCTGACCCCCATGCGCTCCCAGGTTTCTTTGAACTTGGCCACGATGCCGTCGCAGTACACCTTGGGACTGACACCCGTTTCCTGCGCCAGCCGCTCGATCTTCTGGCCGTGTTCGTCGGTGCCGGTGAGAAAGTAGGTCTGGTGGCGGCGCGCCCGGTGGTAGCGCGCCAGCGCGTCGGCCACGATGGTGGTGTAGAAGGTGCCCAGGTGGGGCACGGCATTCACGTAGTAGATGGGCGTGGTGACGTAGAAATGGTCGGCCATGCCGCCTAGGCTACCACCACTGCCACATTTCGCCGATCAGGTCCGATACCTGACGGAATCTGGGGCGGGGCGGGGAGGGAGACGGAGGCTGGGTCAGAACTGGGCGGCGAAAACGACGTTCCCGGTCCAATCGGTGAGGACGAGCTCTCCCGTGGGCAAGAATGCGAGACCTCCCGGGGAGGCTATGTCTGCTGGCAGAGGTCCCAAGATGTTCTCCCAACGTCCAGGAGTACCGACGACGGTCGACACGAGTCGGGTCGCAACGTGGACTTTGCGAATTGTGTCCTTGCCCGAGTCGGCCACGAAAAGATTCCCTGCGTTGTCGGTCACAAGAGCCCCCGGCGTGTCGAAGAGCGCGGCTGCTCCTATGCCGTCGTCGCCGCCCGCAGTCCCAACAGAGCCGGCGAGCGTGCTGACGGCGGCCGTTGCGATGACCAGCTTTCGAATCGTACGATTGCCCGCGTCGGCAACGAACAGGTTACCGGCGCCGTCTACGGCCAGACCAGTCGGGTTGTCGAATCGGGCGGTGGCTCCGGTTCCGTCGTCGCTGCCCGCGATGCCCGCAGAGCCCGCGAGTGTGGTGACGGTTCCACCTGAAATGACGACTTTTCGAATGGTGTGGTTGCCTGAGTCGGCGACAAACAGGTTGCCCGCGCCGTCGCTCACCACGGCAACAGGCGTATCGAATTGCGCGGCGGACCCTGTGCCGTCGACGCTGCCCCAAGTTGCCGGATCGCCGGCGAGCGTGGTGACAACTCCGGTGGCCACGACGACCTTTCGAATGGTTTGATTGCCTGAGTCGGCAACGAAAAGGTTGCCGGCGCCGTCGCTCGCCACGCCGCTGGGGTTGGCGAACCGGGCCCCGGCCCCGGCGCCGTCGTCGCTGCCCGCCATTCCTGCCAGGCCTGCCAGCGTGCTCACGGTCTGCGTGGCAAGGACGATCTCTCGAATCGTGTGGTTGCTGAAGTCGGCAACGAAAAGGTTGCCCGCACCGTCGCTCGCCACGCCGGTCGGGGATTGGAAGCGGGCAGCGATCGCTGGACCGTCGTTGTGGCCCGCGCTACTCGCGGAGCCAGCCAGTGTGGTCACTGCCCCGGTCGCGATGACGACTTTGCGGATGGCGTGGTTGTTGGTGTCGGCGACGAAAAGGTTGCCCGCGCCGTCGCTCGCCACATCCTCTGGATAATCGAACCGCGCGCCCGACCCCGTGCCATCGTCGCTGCCCATGAGTACCGCGGAGCCGGCGAGCGTAGTCACCGCCCCGGTCGCGATGACGACCTTGCGAATCGTATTGCCTGAGTCGGCGACGAGGAGGTTGCCGGCACCGTCGCTGGTTACGCCTTGCGGGAAGTTGAATCGCGCCTTCGCCCCGGTCCCGTCGTCGCTGCCCGCAGTCCCCGCAGTGCCTGCCAGCGTGGTGACCTCTCCCGTGGCGATGACGATTTTTCGAATCGTGTGGTTGCCCGAATCAGCGACGAAGAGATTGCCCGCCCCGTCGCTGGTTGCACCTTGCGGGAAGTCGAATCGCGCAGTTGCCCCAGTGCCGTCGTCGCCGCCCGCCACTCCCGCCAAGCCTGCCAGGGTGGTGACTTTTCCGGTGGCGATGACGATTCTTCGAATCGTGTGATTGGCCGAGTCAGCGACGAACAAATTGCCCGCCCCGTCGCTTGCCACACCTTGCGGGTACCTGAACCGCGCGGCTGCCCCGATGCCGTCGTCGCTGCCCGCAACCACGGCAGAGCCGGCGAAGGTGGTGACGACCCCTCCCGCGATCGCGACCTTGCGAATCGTGTTGTTGACCGAGTCGACGACGAAAAGGTTGCCTGCGCCGTCGCTCGCCAGGCCTTGCGGGGAGTAGAACTGCGCTGCTACCCCTGTCCCGTCGGCACTGCCCGCGACGCCGACAGAGCCGGCGAGCGTGGTGGTGGCTCCCGTGGCAACGACGATCTTGCGAATCGTGTTGTTGGCCGAGTCGGCGACGTAGAGATTGCCCGCGCCGTCACTCGCCACACCGGATGGGAAGTAGAACAGCGCGGCTGCTCCTTTCCCGTCCTGCGCCCCAGGGCCGCCGAGCACACCGGCGAGGAGCCGTAGCCCCGGAGGGCCGCCGTCGGAGGCATTCTGGGGATGGCCGAGGTCGACCAGGTCGCCATCGATCCGCGCGTCGAGGCTGCCGTCCGTCGGCGCGTCCGGCCTGCTATCGGTTCGCGCGTCGAGGCTGCCGTCCGTCGGCGCGTCCGGCCCGCTATCGGTTCGCGCGTCCACGCCGCCATCGACGCCATCGCTCAGGCTGCCATCCGCCCGCAGGTCCAGGCTGCCGCCATCCGCCCTGCCGGCCTCCATGGTCCCTGCATCACCATCCCTTGCCATGTCCGGGCGGCTATCGGCCCCGCCGTCCGCACCGACATTGGGTCTGTCCTGGATGCTTGCGTCCGGGCCACGCTCCACGCCGTCGGGCGTGTTGGCGACGTCTGCTGCACGTACGTCGCGGTAGTCGCCGCCGTCAGTTCCGGCAGGCGGGCCATTGCTTCCTCCTGCGCTGCTGTCCGCCCTGCCTGTACTGCTGAGAAGCGCGGTTCGGCCCCCGCACCCCCCTGACATCAGGACCGCAGCGGCCAGGAAAAGACGTCCAGTCAAGCTATCGAAGCCGCGCACCAGGTATCCGTCAATCGTCATGCAACCCTCTCTCGCTTTCGGCGAAGGAGAGAGTATGCCGTATTCACGAAATCTGGTCCTTGAGACTACTGCGGCTCCGGGTCCTCGTCCTCCCCGCTCCCCCCTGGGTTCTCGTCGGCGGGCGGAGGAGTAGACGAATCTTCACCTTTGACCAGTGCATCGAGATCCTCCGACGGCGCTGGGGGGCCGTCGAGCGGAGGCACGGATACCGGCGTCGGCGTCGGCGTGACAGCCGCCGTAAGCGGACGGACTTCGTCGGCGTCGAAGGTCGCGGGCGGCCGATCCGGGAACAAAACTCGCACCTTGCGACCGAGGATGTCGAGGTCGTCCACCCGCCCCACGCCGTCGGGTGTGTGCACCTGCTTGCCAATCTTGGGCAAGCCTTTGCCGGCTTCCACGTACTGCGCGTCCTCGTACATCAGACAGCACTTCAGTCGGCCGCACTGGCCCGCCACCTTGGTGGGGTTGAGAACCAGGCGCTGATTCTTGGCCATCTTGATCGACACGGGCGCGAAGTGCGGGAGGAAAGTCGAACAGCACAACTCGCGACCGCAGGACCCGATGCCGCCGACCAGCTTGGCCTCGTCGCGCACGCCCACCTGTCGCATTTCGATGCGGGCGTGGAGGCGGGCGGACAGATCGCGGACCAGATCGCGGAAGTCGACCCGCTTCTCCGAGGAGAAGCAGAAGAGGGCACGGTCGCCGCCGTGGCCGAGGTCGACCTGAAACACCTTGATGGGCAGGCGCAACGCATGGACGCGAGAGCGGGCGTACGCGAGCGCGTCGGCCTGGCGCCGCTGTTCCTCCTGGGCGTGCGCGAGGTCGCGGGGCTCGGCCCGGCGCACGATGCGGCTCAGCGTGCCGCCAGCTTTGCGGGTGCAGGTCGGCACGCTGACCGTGGCCACGGTTCCGCCGCGCCGGTCGTCCACCACCACCGCCTCGCCTTGTCGGAGCACCAGGGTGCCCGCGTCGCAGTCGATGGTCGGGCCGGTGGGTGCGTACTTCACGCCCGCGACTTTGCGCTCTTCCAGCCGCGGCACGGGCTGGTCGCGCTCGGCCGGCCGCGGCGGGGGTGGAACAGGCCGGTCGTTCATGACGCCTCCACGGCCGAGGAGCGGATATCCATCATCATCTTCTCGAGCGCGGTGACCGCATTTAGGTTGGCGCCCAACCCCGACCGGGCATCCAGCACCGCGGTCACCGCCTGGCGCAAGGGCAAAAGGTTGTGCTGCCGCTGGCACGCGCCGGCCGGGCCGGCCATTTCGGCGCTGCGACTGCCCAAGAGAACCAGATCCTGTGCACCGGCTGCCATCACCAGGGCATCGCGATAGAAACCGGCCAGCAACGCAAGCGCTTCGGACAGGTCTCGCCGCTCTTCCTTGTCGGAGAAGGCCGCGGCTGCGTCGAAGATCGGTCCCATCTCGCGGGCCGCAGCCGCCTGGCGGAAGCGGCTGGCCACCGTCCACAGATTCGATTCCACCTCCGACGCGCATAACTCGAAAAGGCGCGCCGCCGATCCGCCAGAAGTGGCTGCCGCGGTTTCGGCGCGCGCGCGGTCGATGCCTCGGCGGGTGGCCAGCTCGACCAGAATGGCGGGTCGAATGCCCACAAAACGCACCCGCTGGCAGCGCGAACGGATGGTGGGCAACAGCCGAGCCGGCGCAGCCGTCACCAGCACGATGAAGTTGCCGGGCAGGGGTTCTTCCAGGGTCTTGAGCAGGCAGTTGGCCGCGCTGGGGTTGAGGCAGTCAGCCTGGTCGACGACCAGAACGCGTGCAGGCGCCTCGTGCGGCCGGGTCGAGGCGAGCGCCACGATGTCCTTGGCCTGCTCGACCACGATCTGGTTGGTCTCGGGGGCCAGCACGCGCACGTCGGGATGCTGGCCGGCCAGGATGCGGCGGCACACATCGCAGGCGCCGCAGCCCAGGTTCGGCTGCTCCGGGCAGCAGAGAGCGAGGGCCAGGCCTAGGGCCGCGCTTCGCTTGCCCACGCCATCCGGCCCGTCGAAGAGCAGGGCGTGCGCCAGCCGGCCCGACCCGACCGCGCGCAAGAGCAGCGCTGTGGCCCGATCCTGGCCGACGATATCGCGTAGACGCATCAAAGGTAACGCTAACAGAAAGTCCCGGCCGGATCGACACGAGCGCGCTGTGCCAGTAGACTTGGCTCCATGGGAATCCTCGGACGGCTCTCTTCGTTGGTGAAATCCAACGTCAATGACCTCATCGACTCCATGCAGGATCCGGGCAAGGAGATCGATCAACTCATCCGGGACATGGAGGACTCGGTGCGCGAGGCGCGTGGCGAGGTCGCGCGCTGCCTGGCCGACGAGAAACGGATGGGCAAGCGGGTGGACGATCTGGCCGAGGAGGTCAAGTCGTGGGAGGGGCACGCGACGCGAGCCGTGCAGGCGGGAGACGACGCGCTCGCCAAGGAGGCGCTACGCCGCAAGGCTGAAAAGCAAGCCGATCGCATCGAGGCAGAAAAGGCGCTGTCCGATCAAAGAGCGTACTCGGTACAGCTGGGCGCCGGGTTGAAGGCGCTGGAGGCGCGGGTGCAGGACGTGAAGCTGCGCCAGGGGACGCTGCGCGAGAAGGCGCGGGCGGCCAAACGAGGTGAGAGCCCGATTTCCAGCAAGACCTCTGCCTTCGAGAACTTCGATCGCATGTCAGGGAAGATCGAGAACCTGGAAGCCGAAGTGGGCCTCAACGACGAGCTGAGTGGTCAGACAGCTGCTTCGGTCGCAGCCGAACGCAAGCTGCGCGAGATGAGCGAGCAGAAATCGGTCGACGATGCGCTGGCCGACCTGAAGAAGAAACTGGGGGGATAGCTAGCTTCTTTCCCTCTCCCGGCGGTCGAGGGCGGCGAGGCGACGGGCGGTGATGAGCAGCAAGGCGGCGAGCGTGGCGATGACTGCCAGGCCGCCCAAGAGTATGCCCACCAGGAGTTTGCGGCTGGACGGATCCATCTGCAGAGGCCCGATGCTGGCCAACCCAGGTGCGCGGTGCGAGGGCGCCTCTGCCGCTGGCGTGACGACCACGGCCACTGCTTCGGGCAAGAGCCCCGCCACGCTCCCTGCCACCAACTTCTGCACGTCCCCCTCGCGCAGGGCAGCTGGCGTCGGACGCACCTTGAGCAACACGGCCGCCCGGGCGGCCACCCGGGGCTTGCCGTCCACGGCCAGCGGATCGGGCTCGGGAAGCACCAAGTGAACCCGGGACGCGACCACGCCATCGACCGTCTCCAGGGTTCGCTCGATCTCTCCGGCCAGCGCTTCCAGGTAGCGGGCGCGCTCCTCGGTGGGGGTGGGGACCAGGCTGGCCTGCTTGTAGATCTCGCCGAATCCGGCACGCCGGCCGCGCGGCAGGCCCAGCGACTGCAGGAACTGGAGCGCGCGGAGCGCCTGAACCCTGGGCACGCTGATGTCGAAGGTCTCGCCATTCGATTCGTCGCGGGACTTGCTGGCCTCGATCCCGCCACGCTCCAGGGCGGTCAGCACCTCATTGGCCGCGGTCTCGTCCAGGCCATGCTGGATAGGCGTCGAGCATCCGATCGCAAGGGCCACCACGACTGTCCACAGTGCGCGCATGGCGCGTGACACTATCAGAAATCGGGTTGGGTAGCGTTGTGCCTGCAACCGCCCTGGTCCCGACACAGCCGCAGTAGCTCGTGGACGTACACGTGGACGTGGTCGACCAGCTACTCGGCTTCGAAATCGCTCTCTTCTTCCTCTTCCAGAATCTTGCGCAGCCGATCCACGGCGCGGGCGTGCAGGCGAGAACCCCAGGACTTGGACAGCCCGAGCTCGGCGCTGGCGGCTTCCAGGTTCATGTCCTCGAAGTAGTGGAGTTGCATGAGGCGTCGTTCCTTTTCCGGCAGCTTGTCCAGGCCCCGGCGCGCGCGCGCCTGCAGATGCAGATGTTCGAGCTGCCGGTCGGGCGGCGGCAGGCGTTCGTCGGTCACGCTGGCCGCGGCCTCCAGCGAGGTTATGTGGACCGTGGCCACGCCGCTGAGGATCTCGGCAATCTCCGCCAGGGTCTCGGTCGTGCTGTGCGCCTGACCGGCGGGTGCGCCCGAGGCGCCTTCACGTTCGGCCAGACTGCGCAGATACTCGTTGGCGCGCTCCTCAGCACGATAGCGGGCGAGGTCGCCGCGCGAGTACCATCCCATGGAGCGCAGGCCATCCAGCATGGCGCCGCGGATCCGGTAGTAGGCGAAGGTGGAAAAGGCCACGCCTTTGCGGGGATCGAAGCGGCTGGCCGCCTCGACCAGACCCCTGGCCCCGTAGGCCAGCAGCTCGTCAAGGTCCAGGGCGCGGCCCAGACTTCGCGTGAGCTTGCCGGCAATCGACCGCACCAGATCGAGGTTTTCCTCGACGAGCCGATCGCGGTCGTGCCCCATAGCGCAACGAATAGAGCAAGCGTTCCCGCCCCAGGTCAAGCGGATTGGATCCTGCGACCCCGGCCTTGAACCGTCTCCCCGATTCCTTCACTATCCGCCCATGCTCGATCTCGTTTGTTCCTGGCTGCTGATCGCGTTCGTCTCGAGCGTCGCGATCATCACCTTGATTCTCTTCCTGATCGGCCGGCGGGCGCGCAACGCCCGGCTTGAGGGTCATGGCGGGGTGATGCTGGGCCGTGGGGTGATGGAGACCACCTACGTGCTGTTCCGTCCCTTGGTGCGAGTTCTGCTCGCTCTGCGCGTGACGCCCAACGCGATCACCACGTTCTCGCTGGTTCCCGCTCTGCTCTCCGCCGTGGCCTTGGGGTACGGGCACTTCGGCGTGGGCGCCATGCTCGCCACCATGTCCGCGTTTTCCGACATGCTGGATGGCATCCTGGCGCGCCATCTGAAATTGACATCTGACGTGGGCGAGCTGTTCGATGCTGCGGCGGATCGCTACGTGGAGTTCTTCCTTCTTGCTGGCCTGGCCTTCTACTTCCGCGACACGCCGGTCATGCTGATCCTTATCCTGGCCGCGATTCAGGGTTCATTCATGGTCAGCTACGCCACGTCCAAGGCCGAGTCTCTGGGCGTTCCGCCGCCCAGGGGAGCAATGCGCCGGGCCGAGCGGGCCGTGTACCTGATCCACGGCTGTGCCTTTGTGCCCGTGGCGGGCCTGGCGTGGCCCTCTGTGACAGGAACTTCGATTCTGCACCTAAGTCGAGAAATCCCCATCGAGGTCGCCGTTTTGGTGGTAGCAACAGTGACCAACGTGTCCGCAGTCCGGCGTTTTTTCCGTATTGCCGCTTCCCTGCGGGCTCGCTCCGCATGAACCAGTCGCAGCCCAAGAACCAGAAGCCCGACATCGTCACCGCAGTTCCTGGCCCGCGCAGCCAGGCGCTGCGCAAGCGCGAGGATGCTCACATCGCGCCCGGTCTGCAGGGCTACGCGCTCATGGCGGGGATCGCCGTTGCCGAGGCGCGAGGCAGTGCCATCACCGACGTCGATGGCAACACCTACCTCGACTTCATTGGTGGCATCGCGGTCAACGCCTTGGGGCACTCGCATCCCACCTACGTCAAGGCGTTGCAGGATCAGGTGGCACGCGTGTCGGTGGGCGCGCTCACCAGCCTGGCTCGCGTCGATTTGTGCGAGCGTCTGGCCACATTCTCGCCTTCGCCCAAGCTGCATAGGTTGCAGCTCTATTCCAGCGGCGCCGAGGCGGTGGAGAGCGCCCTGCGCCTGGCCAAGTGCCACACCGGAAAGCACGAGTTCGTCAGTTTTTGGGGCGGTTTTCACGGCAAGACCATGGGCGTGCTTTCGCTCATGGGCTCGCGTTTCAAGGAAAAGCTGGGGCCCATGCTGCCGGGCTCGCACTCGGTCCCCTACGCTGACTGTTACCGCTGTCCGCTCAAGCTGCCCTATCCCGCCTGCTCGCTGGCCTGCGTGGAGTTCGCGCGCAAACAGATTCAGATGAGCAGCGCCGGATCCATTGCGGCCGTGATTGTCGAGCCGATGCAGGGCACATCGGGCAACGTCATCCCGCCCAAGGAGTTCCTGCCCGCCGTGCGCGAAATGGCCCACGACCTGGGCGCGCTGCTGATCGCCGACGAGATGATCGCTGGGTTGGGCCGCACTGGCCGCAACTTCGGCGTGGACCATAGCGGCGTGGTGCCTGACATCATGACCGTGGGCAAGGCATTCGGCGGCGGATTCCCGCTCTCCGGCATCGTGACCACCGACGAGATCTCTGCCGCCAAGCCGTGGAGCAATCCCTCGGGCTCGTCGTCGAGCTATGGAGGAAACCCGCTCGGCGCCATGGCCGGGGCCACGGCGCTGAAGATCATCGCGGACGAGCGCCTGGTGGAGAATTCAGCCCAGGTCGGCGCCGTCATGCTGCGCGAGCTGGAGGGCTTCGTGGAGCGCTATCCCTTCGTGGGCTACGTGCAGGGAGCCGGCCTGTTTCTGCGGGTGGAGCTGGTCAAGGACAAGGCGACCAAGGAACCCCTGCCCCGTCCGGTGACCGAGCGCATCTTCCACGAGTGCGTGCGACGCGGCCTTCTGACCATGGCTTACACTGCCAACTTCCGCATCCAGCCCGCGCTGACCATCGACGAGACGACAGCGAAGAACGGCCTGGCCGTGCTGCGCGAGGTGTTCGATAAGGTGGACCGCGAGCGCTGGTTCGCGTAGCCGCGGACAAAGAAAAAGCCCGGTGCCCCTTTCGGAGCGCCGGGCTTGTGAAACCAGCTAGGCTGCGTACGGACTACTGACTGCGCCAAGAGGCGAAGAGCATGAGTTCGCGGCTGTCAAAAGCCTTGTTGCCGGAGATGCCCGTGACGACCACAGGCAGCATGAACTCGGCGCCCACATCGAGGCCGTGCATCGCGAGGAAGCTGGCGCCGATGCCGATGGGAACCGTATACAGATCGCCAAAGTGGCTGGTCGGCCCAAAGATGCCCGTGTCGAGGAAGACGGCGATCTGCGGAGCAGCCTGGACCGCGATCTGGAGTGGCACCGCGAGCTGCTCTTTGTTTCCCGCGCTGCGCTTGTTGATGCCGATGCCAATCTGAGGAACCAGCTTGACGGAGACAGGCGCGGCGACGTACTTGAAGGCAACGCCCACGTCGACGGCGAAGTTCATTGGGTCAGAGATTCGCCTGAAATCGAGGGCGATCAAGCCACCCAGCTCCACGCCGCTGTTCTTGAGGAACGAGTAGACGCCGCCAAGATTGACGTTGTTGTATACCTTCTCGCAGTTTCGCTTTGTTCCGCCCAGGCAGAGACCATGACCCTCAATCAGGGAGCCGCCGGGAACGCCATGGCTCAAGAAGACCTCGAGCTCGTTGGTCACGCCAAAGCGCAGGTCGAGTGGAATCCATACAGGCTTGAGCACTGCATTCTTTGAAAGATTGAGAACGATCGGCAAGCTGCCCTGGAAGGTCATGGCGGAGAGAGTGAGCGGACGCAGAGCGTACTCATCCGGATAGCCGGCAGGTACGGCAGCAGGCGCGGCTGCGGGAGCGGGAGCGGCTTCGGGGGCGGCCGCAGGTGCCGCGGCAGGAGCGCCCTCAGGGGCCGCTGCGGCGCCTTCCGGAACCGGCGCGGCAGCTTCGTCCTGCGCGACGGCGGCGTAGGACACGAGGCTGGTGGCAAGGATCGACAGGATTGCAATGTTCTTTCGCATCGTTAGATTTCCCTCCATTACAGGATAACACATCCGGTCAGGATTCGAGTGCGGCCAGAATATCCGAGCGACGGCTTCCGTCAAGTACTATCGTGACGCTCCACATGGTGGGCGGCCTAGGATTCGGAGCAGGGAGGCCGCAGCCTCGACGCGCGTGAGCGGGGCGACCGCAGGTCGCCCCTACGCAGAGCGCGCATGGCGGGCCGTAGGGGCGACCTGCGGTCGCCGCTGCGCAGAGCGCACACGGCGGGCGGTAGGGGCGACCTGCGGTCGCCCCTGCCCAAGATGTTCGTCGTGGCGACGCGCCCGAGCCGGGGCTGTGCTATGCAAAGCCGGAAAGCGAGACGGACGGCATGAAATACGTGGTCTTTCTTATCGACGGCATGGCCGACTACCCGCTGCCCGAGCTGGGCGGCAAGACGCCGGTCGAGGCTGCGCGCACGCCGACCCTGGACCGGCTGGCGCAGGCGGCGCAGTTCGGCACCTTCGTGACCCTTCCCGAGGCGTTCCCGACCTCGTCGGACGTGGCCAACATGTCCGTCCTTGGATGGGATCTGGCGAGCGCGTACACCGGCCGCGGCGCCATCGAGAGCTACGGCCTGGGCGTGCCGCTCGACGACCAGACCGTGGCCTTTCGCATGAACCTAATCGCGGTCAAGGGCGAGATCCTCGATGACTACTCGGCCGGCCACATCTCCGAGCCCGAGGCAGCCGAACTCATCGCGTTCTTGGCCGAGAAACTGGGCACGGACGAGATTCGTTTCAGAAAGGGTGTCTCCTATCGCCATATCCTCTATCTTGTGGGCAAGGGATTCTCCCCGGACGTGGCCTACGACAAGCCGGATTCGTCCCAGGGCTTGAAGTGGCAGGAGATCGTTCCGCGCGCGGCCAGGCCCGAGGCCGAGCCCACGGCCAAGCTTCTGCGCCAGCTCATCTTCCGGTCGCGCGAGATCCTGGAAGACCATCCCGTCAACCTGAAGCGGCGGGCAGAGGGCAAGAACCCGGCAAACCTCATCTGGCCCTGGTCCGGCGGCCGCAAGCCGCAGATGCCGTCGTTCGAGAAGCTGCACGGCAAGAAGGGCGGCATCATCTCTGCGGTTGACGTGATCCTGGGCCTCGGCCTCTTGGGCGAGATGGAGTCGCTGCGACCCGAGGGCGCCACGGGATTTCTCGACACCAACTACGAGAACAAGGCGGCCGCAGCCGTCGACCTTCTGCGCCGCAACGACTTCGTCTACGTCCACGTCGAGGCCGTGGACGAATGCGGCCACCTGGGCGACCTGCCCAACAAGATCAAAGGCATCGAGGACTGCGACGCCCGGCTCATCAAGGTCTTCCTCGACGAGTACCGCAAGGTCCACACCGACAAGCTGCGCATCATGGTGCTGCCCGACCATCCGGTGCCGGTCAAGCTGCGCAAGCACACCCGCGATCCCGTGCCGTTCATGGTTTCAGGCGAAGGCGTATCCGGCGATCCGACCTTGCGAAGCTACAATGAGACCACCTGCGCGGCCGGCCGGTATCTGAATCTCAAGGGCCGGGAGCTGATGGATCTCCTCTTCGCACCGACGATTCCATAGAGTGCTTTTCTCCGGCTCCGGCGCGGCTACGCCAGATCCTTGGCTTCGCGGCCCGGGGCGGGCAGCGGGCGTGGGGCACGCAGGCGTGTCGCCCGATCGATGGCGCCGTCGGGCAGGTCGACCATGCGGCTGCCCTCGGCGGCAGACCGGTAGGCGCGCTCGATGAGTTCGACGCACAGGCAGGCCTCCATGGCGTCCCTGCCCACGAACTCGCTGAGCGCGATGGCGCCGCGGAACTCGTCGAACAGCGAGCTGAACCAGCCAACGTGACTGGCGTCCATCCAGTCAGACTTCGCTACCCGGCGCTCGAAGCGCCATTGTCCCGGCGATCCAGGTGCGATCGCGCCAGGTCCCGCCTCCAGTACCGCCAACTCGACATCCTCGTCTTCAACCCGGATTGCGCCTTTGCTGCCGTGCAAGGTGTACATGACCTTGCGTACGCCCGCGGTCCATGAAAGGTGGGCCGACACAACCCCGGTCGGGAAGGTCAAGGTGCAGCCGAAGACATCCTCGGTGTCATGGCCGATAGTGGTGGACGAATGGGCGGTGAGGGTGGTGGGGTAGGCGGCCATCCAGTCAAACGCCAGGTAGAAGGTATGGCTGCCGTGATCCATGGCGATGCCGCCGCCCGACAGGACGCGTTCGCGGCGCCAGTCAGGCCGCCATTCATCCACGCCCCTGGCGTGTGTGTTGCGGAAGGTCTGCATGGTCACCAGGTGCACGGGACCGATGACTCCCTCGTCCAGGATACTGCGCACGACCTTGACCACCGGCGCATGCTTGTAGTTGTGGCAGGGGAAGACCACCCGCCGTGCTTCGCGCGCATGCCGGAGCATGGCCCGGGCGTCCTCCGCGGTGGTCGCCATGGGTTTCTCGCACAGCACGTGCAGCCCCCGGCCAAGCGCAGCGCGGGCGATCTCGGCGTGGTGGGCCGGCGGCGTCGCGATGTCTAGGAAATCCAGATCCCCAGCCTCGGCGGCCAGCAGCGAGGCGTGGTCCGGGTAGATGCGGGCCAAGGGAAACATCTCGTGCGCGGCCTGGCGGCGAGCTTCGCAGATGTCGGCAACGGCCGCGATCTCGACCGCCCGGCCGTTGCCCATGTGCTTGGCATAGGTCGGCGCGTGGCCTCGGCCAGCGATGAAGCCGTAGCCGACTATTGCACCGCGCAGTGGTCGCTTCATGTGTCGGGGATTGCTAGCACGAGATCGCGTGTGGGGAAACCACTTCCGGCGGGGACCTTGGGCTGCCATCGGTTGCGCTTGGCCTTCGACCCCGCGGCACGTAGGCTAGAAGGCAGCCGTACACCGCCGCGCGCCGACGAATCCTTCCCCCGATGAACAATCCCCAACCTCCGACCATGGGGTCGAACGAACTCCCTCACCCGCACGACAAGCGCGAGGTTCCGCGCCTGGTCGCCATCGAGACCACCAACGCGTGCAACGCCAGGTGCCCGTTCTGTCCCAATGGCGCCATGAATCGCGATCGCGAGACGATGTCGGACGATCTCTACCGCAAGATCGTCGACGACTGCGCCACCTTCCAGGTCCAGGCCATCGAGCCGTTTCTCAACGGCGAGCCGTTCATGGATCCCCAGATCGTGCCGCGCCTCCGGTACCTGCGCGAGCGGCTGCCCGCCACCAAGCTACGGCTCTACACCAACGGCTTTGCTCTCGTGCCCAAACGGGTGGACGAGTTGCAGGGCATTGGCATCGACCATCTTTTCATCAGCCTCAATACCCTGGATCCGGACAAATACCAGGCGGTCATGGGGCTACGGCTCGAACGCACCCTGCAGAACATCGACTATCTCGTCGATCCGTCGCGCCGAACCAAGCTGGCGCGCGAGATCACCGTGCGCATGACCCGCACCGAGGACACTACCGCCGACGACCAGGCGCGTTTCGTGGCCTACTGCAAGCAGCGCAAGGTCAACTGCATGATCGTCGGCCTGTTCAACTACCTGGGCGACGTCAACAGCTCGTTGCCAGTTCCGTCGTTCGCCTGCGAGCACATCACACGCGTCGATGTCCTGTCGAGCGGCGTCGTGACCCTGTGTTGCATGGACACGGAGGGGAAGTTCAGCTGGGGCGACGTGCGCAAGGAATCGATCCTCGACATCTACAACGGCCCGCGCGCCCGCGCCTACCGCGAGATGCATCGCACGGGCCGGCGCAAGCAGATTCCACCTTGCGGCACATGCAACCTGTTCTGGCCGAGCTTCGACGGGCTGTCGTGGCCGCGCCGGGTGCAGTTCGGCCTCGGCTACGCGTACTATCTTCTGCGCTATCGGCCGTTCATCAAGCACAAGGCGAAGTTCCGCGCGAGTTCCCCGTCGCCATGAAGATCGCCCACCTGAGCACCTTCTGGCCCATCGGCACCGGGTTGTCGCTCTACACGGACCTGCTCATTCAGGGCATGCGGGCCCATTGGCCCCTACGCCACACCATCCTGGCCGAGATCGGATCGGCCCCCGCCCAGACCGAGGCGTACGAATGCATTCCCTGCTACCGTCGCGATGAAGACTACGTCGAGCCGATCGTCGCTGCGGCCGCAGCCGCGCGACCCGACGTGCTGATCGTCCAGTACGCCCCGGACCTCTTCGGCCATGACAACCGCCTCCCGCGCCTGCTGGCCCGGCTGCGCGAACTGGGCGTGCGGCCGGTGGTCAACGCGCATTCCGTCTATCCCGAAAGCTCGCGTTCGGGGTTTCGGCCGGGGCGCAGCGCAGCCGCCTTCGACCGGGCCGTGGCCGAGCACGCTTCGCTCATCACCGTACACAGCCCGCGCATGAAGCACGATCTCATCACGCGCGGGGTGGCGCCCGATCTCATCGCTGTGGTTCCCCACGGCAGCCGCATTCTTTCCGAGGGCGACGTGGCCGAGAGCCGAGCCCGCCTGCAGCTTCCCCGGGACGCCAAGGTTATCCTGTTCTTCGGTTTCCTCTGGCTGGGCAAGGGCATCGAGTTTCTGCTCGATGTCTTCCGCGGCGTGCAGCGACAGGTGCCCGAGGCCTTTCTCCTGGTCGGCGGCCACACGCGCCACCGGCGCTGGTCTTTCTACGTGAGCACCCTGCGCGCGCGTGCGGCCCTGCTCGGTGTCTCGGGTCGCTGTCGCTTCTGGGGCGGCTTCATCCCCCAGGACATTGTTCCCACCGTGTACGCGACCGCCGACGTGGTGGCCATGCCCTACCGGCAGGACTACAGCTCGGTCAGCGGCGTGATGCACGAGACCGCCGGCATGGGCAAGCTGATGCTCTGTTCGCGCATCGCCAAGTTCGACGAAGTGGAGGCGAACATCGATCGCGCGCTGACCGCAGACCCGAACGACCGCAAGGCCTGGATCGAGACCATGGTGCGCCTGCTGCGCGACGAGGAATGGGCGCGCCAGATGAAGGAGAAGATCCGGCGTTTCGCCGAGCAGACCAGCTGGGAGAACGTCGGCAAGCTGCACGGGGATCTCTACCAGCGGCTGATCGAAGGGCACTAGTGCGACGCAAGACGCTGGTCCAACTCGTGTGCGTGACCGGTTCGCTGGCCGGATTGGCCTGGCTGCTGGGCCGCATCGGCTGGGCCACTGTGGGCAGCGCGCTTCAGCGCGTGGGCTGGCCGGCGCTGGTCGTGCTCATGCTGCTCGGCTGGAGCGAGTCGGTGGCTGACGCCGCGGCCCTGTGGGTCGTCATGGGCCAGCGCCTGCGTTTGGGATTCGCGGTCACGGTCAACGCCGCCGGCTCCATGCTGAACCTGATCCTGCCCTGGGAGTCAGGCGAGGTGTTGAAGGGGACGCTGCTGCGCGGGCAGTTCGGAACCCAGCCGGCCGTGTCGGGCACGATCATCTGGAACTACGTGTTCAAGATCTCGCGTCCCGCGCTCTCGATGACCGCGGCTCTGTGCGGCTGGGCCCTGTGTCGCCAAATCGATCGCTTTCATGTGGGCGTGATCCTCGCGGCCAACGCACTGGCCTTTGTTCCCTATTTCGGCTTGTGGCTTTTCATTCGCTACGGCGCAGCCAAGGGTTTCTTGCGCGTGGTGGACCTGATTCCCATCCTGCGCCGACATCCGGCCCGCTGGAGCGAGGTGGCGCGCCAGATCGACCGCGAGGTCAAGCTCTTCTGGCACGAGCGACCGGCTGCGTATCTCAAGGTTTTCTTCCTCCAGATGCTGGCGCGCACGACAGGATGGATGAGTTACGCCGTGGCGCTGCGAGCGCTGGGCGCGCACTACAGCTTCGGCCAGGTGGCGCTCGCCTATGCCACGCTGAACGTGGCCGAATTCGTGACCGCGGTCTTGCCGGCGCGCGTGGGCGTGTCCGAGGGCAGTGCCTACTTCCTCTTCAAGTTTCTCGGGCTCGATCCCGTCCTGGGGGTCATCATGAGCGTGATCTTGCGTGTGCGTACCATCGCGGCCAACGGGGCGATTGCGCCATTCGCGTTTCTCGGCGGGAAGACCGCTGGCAGGAGGTCGGCCGAGGCGCCGGGGGCGCGGGAGGACGGATCCCCATGACCTGGGTTCGCGACCGGGCGGCAGGGTTATACCGTCGCTGGCCGGGGCTTGCGCTGTTCCTGCTGTTCCTGGCAACCAGCCTGGTCACCCGGGGCTTCCTGGTCGGTGTGGACATCCTGGACGTCGACGAGGCCATGCACATCGTGGGCTCGTGGGAACTGTTGCGGGGTCGGCATCTCTATGTCGGGTTCGTCGACAACAAGCCGCCGCTTCTCTACGTGTACTACGCCGTGGCCCAGTTGCTTTTCGGGCGCGGCATGCTGGCCATCCACCTGCTCACGGTGCTGGTCGTGGTGCCGCTCACGGCCCTGGGCGTTTCGGCTTTCTTCGCCCACGATCGCCGCGGGGTGGTGGCGGGCATGACCTTCCTGGTGTTCGGCGCGGCCTACCTGGCGCACGACATGCACGCGGCCAATTGCGAGATCCTGATGCTGTTGCCCGCGACCTGGGCGGTCGTGGCGGTGCGGGATGAAGAACGCAGCCGGCGCGCGGGCTGGCTGTTCTGCGCAGGCGGCCTCTTGGGGATCGCGATGCTGTTCAAGCAGCAGGCCCTCGCGTGGTGTCCGGCGCTGGTCCTGGCCATTCTTCTCGCCAGCCACGGGGCGCGGCGCAAGTTGCTCTGGTTGCTGCCTGCATTTGTCGCGGGCCTGGCCATTCCGCTGTTGGCGGCGTGGGCGGTCTTTGCGGCGCGCGGCGATGGCCAGGCGTTTCTCTACTGGACCGTGTTCTACAATTTCGGGTACGCGCAGCAGCCGATGGAGGGCAGCGAGGCCCTGGCGCGCATCGCGAAGTACTTCCTGCCTTTCGTCGCCGCGACAATCGGCCTGTGGATCGTGGTCGTGCGCGGTCGCGCGCTGCTGTCGCGCCATCAGCGCGTGCTGGTGCTCGGCGTCCTGGTCTGCACGTTTCCCATCGTGTTCGTCGGCTTCCGCATGTATCCCCACTACTTCGTCCCGCTCTACACACCGCTGGCGCTGGGCGCGGCGCCGCTGCTGGCCGGGCTGTGGGTGTTCCCCCTCGGCCGATGGGCCAAGCTGGCGATCGCCTACAGCCTGGCCAGCCTGGTCTGCTTCAGCGTGGCCAACGGGATTCTCTATCTCAGCGGGCACCAGTTCCCCTGGGAGGAGCACAACCCCGAGTACCGCAGGGTCGCAGCGGTCTTGCGTGCGGATCCCTGTTTCGAGGGCGGGTCGATGTTCACCTGGGGCCCGGGGCCCATGTTCGCCTATCCCGCCGACCTTCCTCTGGCCAGTCGGTTTCCGCTCCCGTATTCGACGATTTGCGGCTACGTTCCGGGCAACTGGGCCATTCGCTCCGGACGGGTGAAGGCCACCGACGTGATTCGGCCCGAGCATTGGGATCAGCTCATGGGGGATCTGGAACGCAATCGGGCCACGTACGTCATCGACGGCGCGCGGGCGTTCAAGAACTGGCGAGCTTTTCCGGTCGAGAATTTCCCGCGCATGGTCGGGTTTCTCGACGCCCACTACGAGCTGCTCACCACGCTCGGGGCGCTTCGGATCTTCCGATGGCGCGGCTGCGAGGGAAGGGCCCGAGCAGAGCGCTAGTCTGGATTGTTCGCGGCGGAGTGTCTTGGCTTTGAACCCGGTGGTTTCCTTGGTAGCCATAGGTTGACGTGCCCAGCCCCCGCAGCCTTTCGATCGCCATCTACCGCGCCGCCCTCGCGAGCGGGGCTGCGGTAGGCATCGTCGACGGCATCCGCGCCGCATGGATGGGGCATCTGGGGGGAGTGCGGTCGCTTTCATGCGTGGCCCTTGTCGCCGGTTTCGATCTATTGATGGGCGCGACGGGCGGCGCGGTTCTGGCCCTGCTGCTCGGCCTCGGGGCCTGGGGACGGCAGCGGGCGAGTCGGTTGGTGTGTTCGGGGATCGCTTGGCTCTTGGTCGGAGGACTGGCAGCGGTTGTGCCGGTCGTGGCCCTTCATGAGACCGCGAATCGCAACAACCGTTTCTTGGCCGCGGGCATCGTGGCCCTGGCCTCGTTGCTGGCAGCGGCCGTGGCAGCGGTCCTCGGCCCCGCCCTGGCGCGCGCGCTGCCGTTCTCCTCGGCTGCCTCTGGGCAGGCCGGCCCCCCGCCGGCGGGCAAGCCCGTGACCGCCGTGGGCCTCTTGCTGCTCGCGCCGCTCGCCGCCCTGCTCGTCGAGGTCGCGGTGTTCTTGGTCGTGTGGCGCACGCGGGCGCCCCTGCCCCGCGACGTGAGGATCGCGCGCTCGATCCTCGGCGGGGCTTTCACCGCGCTTCTGCCCTGGATCGTGGGTCGCGCCAGCCTCGCCTGGCCGCGCCTGTCCTGGCCCAGGGCTGCGAGCGCGGCGTTGTGGCTGTTCGGCGTTCCCACCGGGCTGCTCGTCCGTGCGCGCTGGGCGCAGGATTTCCAGTTCGTGCAGTGGAACGAGGTGCGGGTGGTGGTGGAACTGGCGCTGGGCACGCTGGTGCTGGCGTTGCTGCTTTTGCGCCGTCCTGCAGTCGGAGGAAGATGGTGGCGGGTCGCCGTGCTTGCCGGCCTGCCGGTGCTTGCGGCTGCGACCGTGCTCCTGGTTGGCGAATCCGAGCCTGCGCGCAAGGCAGCCTCGGCGCACGCGGGGTTCGCCGGCGACCTGATTGCCCTGGGGCAGCGCAGCTTCGATCTCGACCACGACGGCTACTCGCGTTTCTTCGGCGGCGGCGATTGCGACGACCGCGATCCCAGCCGCAACCCCGGCGCCCAGGACTGGCCCGACGACGGCATCGACCAGGACTGCGACGGCAAGGACGCCAGCATCGAGTCGCTGCGCTCGCCGCTCTATCATCCCGTGCCAGCCTCGGTGCCGACGGACCTCAAGTTTCTCTTCGTGACCATCGACACCCTGCGTGCCGACCACCTCGGCTGCTATGGCTATCCCCGTCCGACCACACCCGTGCTCGATCGACTGGCCAGCGAGAGCGTGCTCTTCGAGAACGGCTGGGCGCACGCGCCCTCGACCCGCTACTCGATGCCGGCCATCGCCACCTCGCGCTGGCCATCAGCCATCAAGTGGGACGAGTCCATTTGGTGGCCGCGCATCGATTCCAGCATGCGCACCATCGGCGAGGCGCTGCACGATCTCGGCTACACCACCGCGGCCTTCTACGCCTATCTCTACTTCAACCGGGCCGACCGTCGCGGTTTCGAGCGCGGCATCGACTTCTACGACGACCGGCGCGCGGCCTTGCACGTGAACGTCAACGGTCCCATGGAGTCGGTGGGCTCTTCCGCGCGCGAAATGGCCGACGACGCTGTCGCGTTCCTGCGCGAGCACGGGCAAGAGAAGTTCTTCCTGTGGTTGCACTTTTACGATCCGCACCTCAACTACGAACGCCACCCCGAGGCGCCCGCCTTCGGCGATCGGCAGGTCGACCTCTACGACGGCGAGATCTGGTTCACCGACCATCACTTCGGCCGCGTTCTCGACGAGCTCAAGTCCCTGGGTCTGTGGGACAAGACCGCGATCGTCGTGACCGGCGATCACGGCGAGTCGCTGGGCGAGCATGGCATCAGCGCCCACGGCTATCACCTGTACGCGCCCCATACCAAGGTTCCGTTCATCGTGCGGGTACCTGGCCTTCCACCCCGGCGCTCCCGCACGCCGGTGGGACACGTGGACCTGGCGCCGACCCTGGTCAATCTGGCGCGCGGCCCGCATCAGCCTGGGTTCCTCGGCCGATCCATGGTGGACCTGCTGGCGGGAAGCGTCGACGGTGCGGCGCCACAGCCGGTGTTCCAGGAGGTCAGCTACGAGGGCAACGTCAAGCGACGGGCGTGGGTCACGGCCACCCATCATCTGATCTGGAACTGGACCCCGGACAACACCACGGAGTGCTACGACCTGGCCCACGATCCGGCGGAAGCGCGCGATCTGTGGGGGACGCCGGCGGGCGAGCCCGAGTGCTCGCGGCTCAAGGCCGATCTGCGGACGCGCGTGGCGCTGCTTTCCCTGCCGGTGGGCTACGGCGAGAAGATCGCGGCGGGCGTGTCGGCACCGGGAGCGCCGGCGCCAGCGCCAAGCCATGCACTGGGCGGCCGCATTGGCGATGTCTTGCGTGTGACCGGTTACGACCTCTCGTCGCCAGAGGTTGCCCGCGGCGGTGATGCCGAGTTGACCGTGTACTTCGAATCGCTCGCACCCGTGCCACCGGGCTGGCGGCCGTTCTTCCACCTCGACGGCCCTGGGGGCAGCTTCCGCAACCTGGACCATGCTCCGGTGGATGGCGCCTATCCCTTGGAACGCTGGCGGCCCGGGCAACACATTCGCGATCGCCAGCGCATCGGTTTTTTCGGGCCGCCCGGCCTGTACACCATCTACGTGGGCCTGTTCAAGGGAGGGGCGCGCATGCCGGTCGCGCCGCCCGAGGCCAGCGACGGCAAGGACCGCCTGCGTGTGACCACGGTTCGGGTGGAGTGAAAAGATGACCAAAGCCGAAAGGCATCGCCATGGCTGACCCCACGATCGTCTGCCCCAACTGCCAGCGGGAGATCAAGCTGACCGAATCGCTGGCCGCTCCCCTCGTCGAGGCCACGCGCCGTGACTTCGAGCAGCGGCTGAACAGCGTGCAGGCCGAGATGGCCCAGCGGGAAACCACGATGCGCGCACGCGAGGAGGAGTTGGCCAAGGCGCGCGAGGGCATCGATGCCCAGGTGGCGGACAGGCTTCGCAGCGCGCGCCCCCAGATCGAGGCTGATGCAGCCAAGCGGGCCAGCCTGGCGCTGGCGGGCGACATCGAGCAGAAGACAAAGGAGATCGCGGAACTGCACGACGTGCTGAAACAGCGGGAGGGCAAGCTGGCCGAGGCGCAGAAGGCACAGGCCGAGCTGATGCGCAAGCAGCGTGAGTTGGACGATGCCCGACGTGAATTCGAGCTGACCGTCGAGAAGCGCGTGCAGGAAGGTCTGGAGGTCACGCGCGCGCACGCCCACAAGGACGCCGAGGAGAAACTCGGCCTCAAGGTCAGGGAGAAGGAGGAGACCATCGCCTCGATGCAGAAGCAGATCGAGGAGCTGAAGCGCCGGGCCGAGCAGGGATCGCAGCAACTGCAGGGCGAGGTGCAGGAACTGGAGCTCGAGGCGCTGCTGAAGGCGAAGTTTTCCGGCGACATCATCCAGCCCGTGCCAAAGGGCGAGCACGGTGGCGACATCGTTCAGCAGGTCGTGGGACCCACGGGTCAAGGCTGCGGAACCATCCTGTGGGAATCCAAGCGCACCAAGAACTGGAGCGACGGCTGGCTGGCCAAGCTGCGCGGCGATCAGCGCACGGCCAAGGCGGAGTTTTCAGTTCTGGTCAGTCAGGTGCTGCCCAAGGGCGTCGATACCTTCGGATTCGTCGACGGTGTCTGGGTGACCAATCCGCGCGCGGTGCTTCCCGTCGCAGTGGCGTTGCGCCACTCGCTCATCGAGATCGCGGCAGCGCGCCTGGCCGGCCAGGGCCAGCAGGGCAAGATGGAGATGGTCTACCAGTACCTGACCGGCTCCACGTTTCGGCAAAGGGTACAGGCCATCGTGGAAGCCTTCTCCTCGATGCAGGAAGACCTGGACCGCGAGAAGAAGGTCATCGGCAAGCAGTGGGCCAAGCGCGAGCAGCAGATCGAACAAGTCATGCAGTCCACGGTGGGACTGTACGGGGATCTGCAGGGCATCGCAGGCAAGTCACTGCAGGAAATCGAGGGGCTCGAGATGCAGGCCCTGGGCGAAGTGGACGATCCAGAATGAAGTCCCCCGCACAAGATTCCCTGGCCCGTCAGTACCGCGAGTTCCTCGACTGGCCCGAGCTGTGCGCGCGACTGGCCGGCCAGGCGCAGTCATCGCGGGGAGCGGCAGCGTGCCAGGCCTTGCCCTTGTGTGAATCCGCGACCGAGGCGCGCGAGCGCATGGCTGACGTGAACGAGCTGCAAGGCCTGTTGCGGCTGGGCGAATCCCTGCCCGCGCTGGGCTTTCCCGAGATCGAGGCGCACCTGCAGGCCGTGGGGCAGGGCGTGCCGCTCGGGCCCGAGGAATTGCGCCAGGTGGCGGACTTCTGCGAGACCGCGGCCAACGCCCGCCGTTTCTATGGACGCATCGCCAGCCAGGACCCACGCATGCAGGCGCCGCGTATGTCGAAGCTGGCCGCCGGCCTGGGCTACCACGACGAACTGGTGCGCATGGCGCGCGAGACTTTCGATGCGGCGGGCGAGCTGCGTGACGGGGCCTCGCCCGATCTGGGCCGCCTGCGCCACGAGCGCGACATGGTGGCGTCCCGGGTGCGCAGCGAGGCGGATCGCCTGCTGCAGTCCGAGGAATACGCGCCCTTCCTGCAAGACCAGTTCGTGACCCTGCGCGAGGATCGCTTCGTGTTGCCGCTGCGGGCTTCGTTCAAGTCGATGGGCCTGGGCATCGTGCACGACACCTCACGCACGGGCGAAACCGTGTTCGTCGAGCCCACCGCGCTGGTCGAGTTGAACAACCGGCTCAAGGTGGCCGAGATCGAGATCCGGCGCGAGAGCCGGCGTATCTTGGAAGAACTCGCCGGCGTGGTGTCGCAGGCGGCGGAGGGACTGCGCCAGGATCGCGAGATTCTCTCGCGACTCGACGTCTTGGCCGCCGCCGCCCGCCTGTCAGCGGCCTACGACGGCGCGGCGGTGGAGATCGTCGACGATGCGGTCGTCGATCTGCGGTCGCTGCGCCACCCGCTGCTGGCCTTGCGTGCGATCGAGTCGCGGTCGAAGGTCACGCCCAACGACGTGGCGTTGGGACTGGTCGCGGGCCGCAGCACGGCAAAGGCGCTGGTGGTCAGCGGGCCCAATGCCGGCGGCAAGACCGTGCTGCTCAAGTCGGTGGGCCTGGCGGCACTGCTGGCGCGTGCGGGCTTGCCTGTGCCGGCCGCGTCCGGAAGCCGGGTGGGTTTCTTCCACCAGGTGCTGGCCGACATCGGCGACCAGCAGTCGGTGATGGGCGATCTGTCGACCTTCTCGGCCCACCTGGCGAACCTGTCGGGCATTCTCGATCTCGCACAGGCCGCCAGCGACGAGAACGTGCTGATTCTTTGCGACGAGCTGATGGTGGGTACGCACCCGGAACAGGGCGCGGCGCTGGCGCGGGCCATGCTGGAGGTGCTGGCCGAGGCGCCCGGTCTGGTGCTGGTGACCACCCACTTCGACAGTCTGAAGGCGCTGGCCGAGACCGACACGCGCTTCCGCAACGCGGGCATGGAGTACGATCTGCAGAGGCTGCGGCCAACCTTCCGACTGAAGGATGGCGTACCGGGCCGCTCGTATGCTTTCGACATTGCCGCGCGCATCGGAATGCCGGCCGCGGTGCTCGACCGGGCGCGTGCGCTGATGGACGCCGGCAACCTCGGTCTGGAAGAGACCCTGCGCAACCTGCAGGAGCGCGAGCAGGCGCTCGAACGATCGCACCAGGCGCTGGAGACGGCTCGCAGCGAGTTGGAGCAGGCCAAAGAGGATCTATCCGTCCAGGCCGATGCCTCGCAGGCGGCCGCGGATGCTCTCACCCGGCGCGAACGCGAGCTGGCGGTGCGCTCGCGCGAGGCCATCGACGCAGCGGTGCGGGAGGCGCGTGAGGCCATCGCCGAGATCGTGCGCGAGGCCAAGCGCACGCGGACCGCACAGGCGGTGGAGGCGGCGCGGATCGCGCTCGAGCGCAAGGCCAAGGAGACCACCGCGTCGCTGCCCGAGGCGCCGCCACTCGACGTGGACAGGCTACGGCAGGCCCTGGCGAGTCGGGCGCTGGGCGTGTCCGCGACGGGCAAGAAGGCAGGCACGTCGTTCGCCAAGGCGAGCGAGCGACCAGAGGAGCCTGCGTCCATGCAGAACCGCGCCAACACCCTGGACCTGCGCGGTCAGCGCGCCGACGAAGCCCTGGGCGAATTGGAGGCATTTCTCGACCGCACCGCTCTGGAGGGCGCCGATGTCGTGTTCGTCATCCACGGCCATGGCACCGGGGCGCTGCGCAAGGTCGTGCGCGAGTACCTGGCGACCTCGCCCTATGTCGAGCGCTTCCGGCCGGGCGGAAAGGGCGAGGGCGGCGACGGGGTCAGCGTGGTGTCCCTGCGAGGGTAGCCGATGACTGCAAAGAGCAAGGAACGGCTAGTCGGCGCCTTGCTGGTGGTCGCGCTGGTGGTTGCGGCCGTGCCGGCGCTGGTGCAGCTTGGCTGGCACCTGCGCCTGTTCGCCGGCCGCGCCGGTTTTCCCCTCGACCTCGAGTGGATGGAAGGCGGCATGCTGATCCACGCGCAGCGGATCGCGGCGGGGCAGGGGATCTACGTCAAGCCGTCGCTGGATTTCATCCCCTACCTGTACACGCCGCTGTATCCGGCGCTGTTGGCCCTGCTGTCGTTCGTGTTTCCCCTCGGTTATCTGCTCGGGCGGGTGGTTTCGCTGCTAGGTTTTTTTCTTGCGCTGGTGTTGCTGGTCGCATGCGTGGCACGCGAAGCAGGAGGTTTGGCGCGGGGCCGGCGCCTCTTGGCCGCGCTGGTCGGCGTGCTGGGCGCTGCGGCCGTGATGGCGGCGTTCGCCTTCACCGGCGGGTTCTTCGATCTGGTGCGTTCGGACAGTTTGTTGCTGGGGCTCGAGGCGCTGGCCCTGTGGCTGCTTTTGCGGGGCCGCACCTGGAAGAGCGCGGCGCTCGCCGGGCTGGCGATCGCCGCCGCATTCTTCAGCAAGCAGACCGCCAGCATCGTCGGCGTGGGGCTGGGCGTGGGCCTGCTTGCCGTCAACTGGCGGCGTGCTCTGGTCTATGGTGGGGCGGCCGCGGCGGCACTGGCGGCGGGAATCGGCCTTCTGGTGAAGACCTCGGACGGTTGGTTCTGGACGTACATCTTCAAGCTGCACCAGAGTCACGGCTATCGCTGGGGCGCGGTCTCTGCCTTTGTGCTGCCCGAAACGTTCAAGCGCCTGTGGCCGGTTTTTGCGGTGTCGATCGGCGCCACCGTGGCGCTGGCCTGCACGCGCAAGTTGCGCCGAACCGACATCATCCTGTGGGTCGCGGCGCTGGCTGGCGAGGTGGCAGCCGCGGTCGGTTTCTCGACCCAATGGGCGTTCAGCAACGCTTACATTCCAGCGGTCTTTTTCCCCGTGCTGGCCGCCTCCGTGCTGTCGGGCCGGTTGCTGCTGCATGCCCTCGACAGCCGGCGCTGGCTTTCTGCCGTGCCGGCCTGTGCGGTGCTGCTGGGCCTGGCCTGGCAGAACCAGCACGTCCCGCGCCCATCCCTCAAGGCTTTCGTTCCCCAGTCGGCCGACTACCTCGCCGCCGGACGTCTGCTGGATCGCCTGCGCAGCGTGCCCGGCGAGCTCTTCATTCCTTTCCACACGTACTATGGTGTGCTGGCGGGCAAGCGGACTTTCGTCCACCGCATGGGAGTGCGCGACGTGGGCGCGGGGCTGGGCCGGCCCGAGGGGCTGGACCAGGCGCTGCAGGCGCAGTTTTTTTCGGCCATCGTGCTGGACTGGAAGACGTTGCCGGGCGAGTTTCCCTTTGTCAGCGATCGCTACCACCTCTGGTTGCCGTTGCACGAGGGCGTGGATTCGGTGCGCATGTTCGCCGGCGCCGAGACCTCTCCCAATGCGCTGCTGGTCCCCACCAGGGCGCCGCCACCTCTGCCGCCCGCGGGCCGCCGCCTGGCCGACTTCGAGACTGGCACCTGGCAGGGATTCGTCACCGAGGGAGAGGCCTTCGCGCGCGGGCCCGCACCCGCGCCTCCCGGGATGTACGGCCGTCATGCCGCGGATTCCACCCGCCTGGGCCCGGCTGCCCAGGGTGCCCTGCGTTCCGCGCCCTTCACGCTCGACCGGGCGCACCTGCGTTTCGCGCTATCCGGTCCCGTCGATCCGGCGTTGCGTGTGGCTCTGCTCGACGACGGCAAGGTCGTGCGCGCGGCATCGCCATCGGGCGCCGTCGCCGTGGTCGACTGGGACACCAGCGATTTGGTCGGCCGATCGGTCGTGCTGCTGGTGGAGGACCGGTCGCCGACCGGCGGGTTGGTGGTCGACGAGATTGTGACCTGGTAACTGGCCAGCCAACGTGCGGTGCTTGGCCGGAACCTCACCAAGCTGTCCGGCAGTCGGACGGTAGGAAACTATGGGGCCGGTTGGCCGAAACCCGAAGGTCCGCATGTCCGGCAGGCCGGTAGCATTTTGGTGGCATCGCTGTATCATGTCGAAAACAGACCATGCGTCCTTTCTTCTCGGGCTCACTTCTCTTGGCCGCAGTTCTCATGCTCGGCTGCCCGGGCGGAGGCGACGGCCTTGGTCCTGCAGGAACTGGCGGAACTGGCGGAATGGCGGGCTCGAGTGGCGGCGGCGGCTCCGCACGAAGCGGGGGTTCTCCAGACACCGGTGGCGCTGGTGGAATGGTAGGTGGCAGCGGCGGCGGTGGTGGCGCCGCGGGTGGGAGCGGCTCGGCTGGAACGGGCGGAGCCGGCCCCGCGCGCGGATGCGACACGGACTTGACCGGCACCTGGGATCTCATCTCCACCAGTGCCTACGAAGCTCCGGGCTCGGGCACCCTGGTCATCGGCGCGGACACGCTCACCGTCACCATCAACCACCGGTCGACCAGTCGATTGGACTTCTATCGCCTTGCCTACTCGACCCAGGGGAGCCAGACGCTGAGCTGGCAAGGAATTTCTGATCCGGCCATTCCCATCGACGTACAAAACACCCCCGTGGCACTGGACGAGGGGAGCATCCCGCTGGCGCTGGGCGGCTCGTGGGTCTTCAGCGCGAACATGGTGCGCTTCTCTGTCAGCGTCGGTGCCGTCGCTTCGTCGTTGATCGTGGACCGGTTGTCGACGGGCACCATGGTTGGTGGCACATGGCCTCCCCGCCTTCCCAGACCGCGGCTTGCCGAGACCTACTCGGTCAGCCGGCTGAGTCCGCTCGCCTCGCAATTCGGGTTCTTTGGCGGCCAGTGGCAGGCCGTCAATGACAAGGACGACAAAAACTGCTCCATAACGGTGGAGAACAACTCGGTGCAGTTCGACTGCCAGACCGGCAACGCGTTCGATGGCATCACCCATCTCACGGTTGGCAGCGACTGCGTGGTCAGCGGTTCCACCATCAACAGCGGCTATGAACTGAGTGCGCGCAGGCGCTAGCCCATGCAACCTGGCCGCTGGCTGCTGCTTTCAGTGACAGCCATGTGGGCGTCTGCGGCCGTGGCCAGCGCTGCGCCGCCGCCCCCATTGGCCGGGCCCGATCTGTCCCTGGAAGTGGTGACCCCAGAGCGCAGCAGCGAGAAAGGAAGGACAGACCGGCCGTCACCCTCGGGAGCCACGCTGGTATTGAACAGCCTGTCCGAGGAAGGGCGGAGCAAGCTCGCCGAATCGCTGCACAGCCTGGCCGCAGCCGCTGCCCGCAAGCGAAATCCGTTCTACGTCGCGATCGACGACACCGAGGAACACGCAGCCGCGCAGAAGTTGTTTGCGGAAACCGCGCCGGCGTTCACCGCCGCCGCAGCGATGAGTCGCGGGTGCTGGTTCTCGGCGGAAGGCGATCTTGCCGTGCAGGTCGTGAAGACCTGTTCGCCTGGATCGCGATGCATGCCGCTCTTGAGCCAGGGCCCGGGCGACGGTTTTGAGCAGCGCATCCGTTTTCTCGCCTGGCCGGTTGGCTATGCGGTCATCCTGCGTACGGCGGAGAACGACGTGTCCCAGGTCGCCGGCGTGCTGCGCGCGGACCCCGCCAGCCCACAGATTGCTTTGGTATTGACCGGCGTCGAGCTGCACTCGCTGCGCAAGGGGCCGGCCCTGTCCTCGGTGCTGAAGTCGGCAGCGCGCCTGGCCAAGAAGCTGCCGGCCTCTGCGTTGGGCGAGACGCTCGAAAGCATCGGCCGGGCGGCCTCGGTAGGCGACGAGGTGCCGTGGCTGAAGCTTCCCCGCAATACCGTTCTGGTAGTGCCACGCCTGGGCGCCCTGGCCACGAGCAATCGTTTCGTCGACGAGATCGACTCCCGCTTGCAGGCAGTCCGGGCCAAGGTGGAATGGCTATCGTACCCCCGCAAACCAACCCCTGGGCCAAAGTAGCGCGCCTGGGTCAACCGCCTGTCTTCGCGCGCTTCCTCGGTTTCTTCACTTTTGGCGGCAACGTCGCGACGAGAAGCAGGGCCGTTTCGAGTAGGATGGGCGGCCGGTGTGGCTTCGCTAGTTGTTTGGTCGCCGGGCGCCCACGACCACCTCAGTGGCCTGGGCGCCGCCCGTGCCATTTACGGCATCGGCTTCCAGGCGAACGTAGCGCGCGGCCACCGGACCAAAGAGGACACCCTGGTACTTTCCATTGCCCAGCCAAGTCCCTGAGGTCGCGGTCGTGTAGGTGAAATTGTCGCTGCTGACCAGGATCTTATAGGACGTGATGCTCCCATTGGTGGTGGGTCCGTTGCCGGCGTAGCCCGGCAGATAACCGAAGTACCCCACATCGGGCTTCACCGATCCCAGATCGAGCGTCAGCGATTGTGGAAAGCTGGTCGAAGATGTCCACACCGTGTTGACGCCCACGTCGTTCACGCCGTCAATGGCATTGCCGGCCGTTCCACTGGTGGCGGTTGCCCCGATGGGCATGTAAGGATGCTCGTTGAGCGGAACCTGCGCGGGCAGCGGCGCCCGGCTGGCATTGGGCGTCCACGCACTCCCCACCTGAGCGAGGATATCCAAGATGTCCTGGTCCAACAGTCCTTGGCGATTTGGCGGACAGTTGAGGATGAAATTGGTGTAGCTCGCCTCCAGCTTCTTGAGATGACCATCCACGATCGCGCTCGTGGTCATCAGGCTGCCAATGTCCGGCGCCCAATACCAGTCATTGCCGCCGGTGCCATTGATCTTGTTGTCCTGTGCCGCTGCAATCGTGTTTCCCGTGGGAGAAAAGACCCCTTTGGGCTCTTCGTACATCACCAGGTCAGCGTCCCAGGGGCCCTGGATGCCGTCGTGGTCGACGATCAAGATCTCTGGTTGCAGAGACTTGATGAGGTCGTGAATCTCGGCGAAGGGAGCATTCCGATGGCCCATTTTCCAGGCCCAACCGTCGAGCACCAGAAGCGGAATCTTGCCGTAGTTGGACAATAGCTCGGTAAGCTGGGTCTTGATGTATTGCATTTGCGAGGCTGAGAGCGTGCCGTTGCTGCCGTTGTTCTGGGTCGAATCCCAGATCGAGTAGTAGAGCCCAGGCTGCAGCCCCTTGGCCCGAAAAGCCGTCACATACTCTTGCACCACATCACCCTTGCCCGAACGCCACGTGATGTTTCCCACGTTGAAGGTGCTGGCCTTGCTTGGCCACAGGGCAAAGCCATCGTGGTGCCTGGTTGTGAGCACGCCAAATGTCATCTTGGCGCTTACCGCGGCATCGGCCCACTGATTGCAATCGAGATTGGTGGGATTGAATTGATTGATCGGGAGATTGGGCTGTCCCCAGGATCCCGTGTAGGTGAGAATCCCCAAACAGATGAACATGCCGAAGCGCAGGTCGATGAAGTCACTCTGGATCTGTTGCCAACTCCTGCCGGTTCCGCCGTCGGGGGATGGCGGCGCGCCGGCATCGACACTGCTGGGTTGACCCGCGTCCCCAATCCCTCCGGTTGCCAGGACACCCCCGCTGCCCACTCCACCTGTCGTTGGGCTTCCGCCTGAACCGCCCGCTGGCGCGCGGTCGACGGCGGCGTCGGCTACTGTTGCGCCGCCGGAAGATGTCGTTTGACCGCCGCTGCTCGCCCGACCGCCCAGGCTGGACGACGTCGCCGCTGTTCCCCCTGTGGTTTGGCCACCGCTGCTCGCCCCGCCTCCTAAGCTGGACGACGTCGCCGCTGTTCCTCCTGTGGTTTGGCCACCGCTGCTCGCCCCGCCGCCTGAGCTAGAGGAAGTTATCCCGCCCGAGGATTGGGTTGAAGAAGAGGCCGTGCTGCTCGTTCCGCCGATTTGGCCCCCGGTGTCGACCGAGCTGGCAGAGGTGGCGCCCCCGGTCGATGCGATTCCTCCGGTTCCAAAA
>Ga0265330_10000309_pt1 | contig 35085 bp, 30 predicted proteins | sample 41919metaG_FD_202083 | JGI IMG/M metagenome (GOLD analysis project Ga0265330, IMG submission 202083) | Rhizosphere microbial communities from Carex aquatilis grown in University of Washington, Seatle, WA, United States - 4-19-19 metaG | ecosystem: Host-associated > Plants > Roots > Rhizosphere...
TGCACGTTTTGCGCATAAGCCGGTCCGTGCCAAAAGCGGCAATGGCGGCCGTAGCGCGTCAAAGCAGTAGTATTACGAAAGTTGATGCGCACCTCGCGGAAAGCCTTGTGTGGCGCGGTGGCCAGCCGATTACTATATGGGGCAATGAAGACGGATTTTCGGAAGTGCTCTCGAACATTTCCGGCGGTCGTCTTAGAATAGCTACAACGTACTTGTTCGACCGGACCGCAAGAGAGACTTGGCTCGCGGCCGTGAGTAAAGCAAGAACAGGGCAGATCGGATGTTACGTGATTCTGATTTTTTGGGGCAAGCAACCTTGGCCCTGCCTTGGAATCCCCCCGCGTCCATTAGGACAGAAAAGGAAATATCTTGAGCGCAATGTGGAAACCCACCCAGACTGGAACGACCAACGCAGCTCCTACACCGGAACCTGCCCGTCCCGCACCGGCGGCTCCCGTATATGAGAACAACGCCCCCAGCCGTCCCCAGGCCGCCGTTTCAGGCGAACAAGCCACTATTGGCAAAGGCCTGACGATCAAGGGCGAAATTAACGGATCAGAGTCGTTGTATATCGATGGAAAAGTTGAGGGCAGCGTAAACCTGCCTGGCAACCGTGTGACCGTCGGCCGTAATGGCCAGGTTGCGGCCAGCATTACAGCGCGCGAGATCGTGGTGCTGGGCAAGGTTCGCGGAAACGTCACCGCCACAGACCGCGTGGATATTCGTGCTGAAGGTTCGCTGAGTGGCGATGTTGCTGCAGCGCGCATCAGTATTGAAGACGGCGCGTTTTTCAAAGGCGGAATCGACATCCGCAAACCTGAAGGAAAGCAGGCGGCCGTAGTGGCTCCAACACCGGAGCCCGTCAAGGTTGCACAGTAAGGGCCAGTTATAAGCGGCAGCACGCCGCGCGTAAAACCGCCCTGTGTCGCGAGCGCCCCTGCATGTGCAGGGGCGTTTGTGCCTACCTGCATGGAACTTAAATGGAGTGTGCGCCAAGTCGGCGCGATGAAGTAGCGAGCAGGCGGCTAGTAAAGGCGAAGTTTTGCCATGGCGATCTCAGGCAAACTTGAGCCGGTCTTTTCAAGAATCTCTTTGGTGATTGCCAGCCACACCGTGATCCCTATTGCCAGTACGCATGCGTCGTAAATACGTGCGTGCTGCAGCAAAACCTGGTCGGGCATATGTGCGAGCACAGTGTTGGCTCCCCATATCGCAATCCAGACGGCAAAGCCGCTGGTAAGGCCGGCGAGCAAACAACGCCCCATTTCTTTGTAGTCCAGGCTCGCAAGAGAGACCATTTGTCGGCGATGGAGTAACACGGCAAGCGTGATCGCCTGGAGGAGAATGCCTGCATCGGATGCCAGAGCGAGTCCCCCAGCGCCCATGCTCTTGTATCCAGCTCCGTAAAGAGGAAACGCAATGAAAAGAATGACAACGCTCGCCAGCATCGGCAGCCAGGTCGTGCCTGTCGCATAAAAAGCTCGCGCATAGATTGACTGTGCCGACCATGCGAAAAGTGACAGCGTGTAGAAAGTGAAGAACATTGCTGTCAGAGTCACATCATGCGGCGTAAATCGTCCTCCTCCAAAGATCAAGCCGACAGTCGGGTGCGAAAGCGCAATCATGGCAGAAGCCGCGAGCAAGCCAAGCGCGACCACGCGGGAGACGGAATCTGCAACTCCGGTAGCGAATTCATATCGTTTGTTGCTCGCCCATAACTGTGCGAAGAAGGGCATAGCGGCAACCCCGGCTGCCTGGGCCAACATCGACATGGGAGCGGAAAATAGCTGTTTGGCGTTGGCCAGGCGCGTGATGTCGCCGGCTCCGTGAGAAGCATAAAATCCAGCGAAATACTGGTCGAGAAATGGAAGCGTAAATCCGAACATGAGCGGAAGCGTCATGTAGAGCCAGGTACGGAGACCAGGATGATGAAGATCAATGCCCAACCGGAAACGAATCCGCTGGCGCGCGACGCCGAAAGCATTGATCCCTAAAGACCCGATCAGGAAGCCGGCAGTCGCCCCGATGGCCAGCGACATGACGCCGTAGCGGCGATGCAGCATTACTCCGAAAGCGATTATCGAGAGGTTGTAGATGATGGGGGTTGCAGCCTGATAGAGAAACTGCTTCCGTACCAGCAAGAGCGCGCCGAGTAGACTGCCTGCGAACAGAAATATTTGAGCGGGAAGCAGAACGCGCGTCATCATGGCGCACAATTCCACTTGGTCAGGAGGAAACCCAGGGTTAGTCCAGCGGATAAAGGGTGCCGCAAAGAACATGAGAATGATCGAAGCAGCAACGAGGACCAACACCATGAGGTTGAGGACGATGAAGAGCACCCGTTCGCCTTCCGCCTCTTCTCCACGTTCCCGGTAGCGGTTAAGAAGCGTGACGAACGTGATGCTGACGGCCCCGCCGACGAGGAAGTTGTTCATGAGGTCGGGGAGACGGAAAGCGGCCATATATGCGTCGGTTTGCGGTCCGGCGCCAAAGAGCCACGCAATATATTTGCCTCGTGCCAGGCCAATTACGCTTGAGGCAATCGACGAAACGGCCAGAAGTATCGAAGCGGAAAACACCGAATGCGCATGCGAAGGCCTCAGCAGGCGCAGCCCGCGCGTCCACCGCGATGGTGCTGTCCCGGATGTCGTGGTTGGAGATGCTTCTGTCACTTGAGTTAATTCTATAAGGGGAGTGGATATGCCAAGCGAGTCTTCACAGGCTGAACCACTGGAGTCAGCAGCTTATTCAGTTCAGCGGGCGATCCCTTGCGCGAGTATCCTTTCCAAAAGGGAGAATTTCATGAAGTCCATCGCTGCTGCCGGATTCGTTTTATTCGTAGTTTCGAGTGCCATGTGTCAGACGATTCGCGGGCGCGACGGCATCACTCTGCCTACGCCGCCTCCGGTAAACGCTGATCCGGTGACCGACAACTACTCCGGCACCCGCGTCGTGGACAATTACCGCTGGCTTGAAGACGCGAAAAGCACCGCGACGCGCGACTTTATAGATGCGGAGAATGCTCATACCAATCGCTACATGAAGCAGGCCCGCATTCGGCAGCAGGTCGTGGACGATCTGACCGACCTCGAAAATGTTTCAGCCGCCGACAGGCCGCGACAACGCGGCGAAAACTTTTTTTTAAGAAAGCGCCTGGCAGGCGAACAGCAGTACTCAATCTACATGCGCATGGGTTGGACTGGGAAAGACAAGCGACTGGTCGATCCGGCTCAACTGAGCACCGATACGAATATTTCCGTGCACATTGAGGACGTGTCGCGCGACGGAAAGCTGCTGATTTATTCGGTCCAGGAAGGCGGCGCGGACGACACGAGCCTGCATGTGTTGAATGTGGTCACCGGCAAAACGCTTGAAGACGAGTTGCCTATCGCGCGCTACGTCAGCCTGTCGTTTGCGCCCAACGGCGCGAGCTTTTACTACGCGCGCAACGACAAGCAAGGAACTTTGCTCTATCAGCACATTCTCGGAACGCGTGTAGCGCGCGATGCGCTGATCTTCGGGCATGAGTATCGCGACGAGCTGTTGACCCGCAGCGATCTGTTCGACGCATTTGTCACCGATGATGGCCACTACCTGGTGGTCGAGATCGCTCGCGGCGTTCCTGCCAAGCGAGAGGATATTGTGTATCGCGATCTGACCAAGCCGAACGCGCCGTTTGATGTGCTGGTGTGGGGATTAGAGTCGCGGTTCACGACCATCTACGCCAAAGGCGCGTGGTATGTGAAGACCGATTACCATGCGCCCAATGGGTGCATCATGAAGGCCGATCCCGGCGTGATGCCCGAAGCGTGGATTCCAATTGTTCCCGAGGGGCCAAACGCAATTGATGAATGGACGATTGTGGGCGGCAAAATTTACGTGAGCCGCTTGAAGGACGTGAAAACAGAAACTGCCGTGTACCAGTTGGACGGCAAGGCCGCTGGCACAGTGGAGTATGAGGGCATCGGGTCAGCCTCAAGAATGGAAGGGCGAACGACGGACCGTTATGGCTATTACGAATTCAAATCGTTCATTCTGCCTCCGACTCTGTGTCGGCTTGATACGGTAACGGGCAAGAAAGATGTGTTCTTTCAGCCAAAGGTACCGTTCGATTCGACGCAATACGAAATCCGCCAGGTATTTTTTAAATCGAAAGATGGCACGAATGTCCCCATGTTTATCGCCGGCAAGAAGGGGCTCAAGCAGGACGGCACCGAGCGGCTCCTGATGACCGGATACGGCGGCTTCAATCTGAGCGAGTTACCTACATGGAATCCGCAATGGGCCTGGTGGCTCGAGCAGGGGGGGTGGTTCGCATTGCCTAATTTGCGTGGTGGCGGCGAATATGGCGAGAACTGGCACGAGCAGGCGATGTTCGAGAAGAAGCAAAACGTCTTTGATGATTTCTTCGCCGCCGCCGAATATCTTATCGAGAATAAATACACTTCGCCGGAACACTTTGCCATCACTGGCCGCTCGAATGGAGGTTTGCTGATGGGCGCGGCTATTACCGAGCGGCCCGAGTTATTCTCGGCAGTACTGTGCGGATATCCGCTGCTTGACATGCTGCGGTATCAGAAATTTCTGGTGGGCTCTTATTGGGTAACGGAGTACGGTTCATCGGATAGCGCAAAACAGCTTAAGTACCTAATGAAATATTCGCCTTATCAGAACGCGAAAGTCAGATCAGATTATCCGGCGATTCTTTTCTTTACCGGCGACAGCGACACCCGCGTCGATCCCTTGCACGCGCGCAAGATGACGGCGCTGATGCAGACGGTTTCAAGAAGCGGCCGCCCCATCCTGCTGCACTACAGCGTGAACGGTGGGCATTCGGCCGGCGTAAGCGTCGACCAGCAAATCCAGGATGACGCGGATCAGCTCACTTTTCTCTGGACCGAAACCGGTCCAGTTGCCATAAAGACAAAGAACGCAACTCCCATTCAGTAATGCGGCTAACGGGATGATGCAACCGCTCTTGGGCGCGGTTTGGGGCCAGCCCATTTTGGGCTGCGCTCATGCCCTGCGAATCTCATCCGATAAAGAAGATACAGGACCAGCGCAAAGGGTTCGCAGGGGGAGCCATTGGCCGAATGCGTCGTTTGATGCACGGGAGCCATTTTAGTGATCCGCGGTTCAAGCGACTGTATGAGCCTGTGCTGCGATGGAGTGCGGGTGTGATGCAGGCAATAGATATTGAAACGGTTGAGTTAGATCGGCCACAGGAAGACGCCAGGCTACGCGCCCTGGTATCCACGGGCATTCTGGATACCGAACCGGAAGCGACTTTCGATGCAATCACCCGGTTGTGCGCCGAGTACTTTCAGGCCGACACCGTATTGCTCGGCTTTGCCGATGCCAGCCGTGTTTGGATCAAATCCTACTGGGGCGAGGCCGTAAGAGAGCTGCCACGCGAACTCTCAATTTTTGAAATGGTGCTTGCACGGAACGGTCCAGTTGTGGTTTCCGACATCTCAGAACATCCTGACTACAACGGTAGCCACATGGTTTTGCGACGGCTTGAGGTGGTCTCGTTTGCCAGCGTTCCGGTGCGTTCGACTGAAGGTAGAATTCTGGGCGCGCTGACAATCTTCAGCCGGCTGCCCCGGCGCACCATGGCGGTAGTTGAGTTGCGCATGCTTGAAAACACGGCCGAACTCGTCGCCGGGCAACTTGAGTTGCGTCGTTTGCGAAGTGGAATCCAAAGCGGAGTAAAACCGCGCCGTCGCGATCCGTCGAAGTCGAGTGCAAAGTGGCCCGGCAAGCACGATCTACGGCACGCACTGGAAAAGCACGAATTTGTATTGCACTATCAGCCCGAAGTCGAACTTGCCACGCGACGCATTATCGGGCTTGAAGCGTTGATCCGCTGGCAACATCCGGAACTCGGACTGGTGCCACCGATGGAGTTCATTCCGCTGGCTGAAACCAGTGGAATGATTTTGCCAATTGGCGACTGGGTACTGCATGAGGTATGCGGGCAAATTCAGAAGTGGTGTATCCACGACCCTGGACATAGTTCGTTGCGCGTCTGCGTCAATCTGTCGGCACGTCAATTTGCGCGCGAGGGCCTGGCCGATCACGTGGAGGCACTGCTGCGGCAGTCGGGCATTGAGAGCCGACAGCTCGGGTTGGAGATGACCGAGTCCAGCCTGATTCCCGACATGCATACCGCCCTGGAAGTGCTGGGCAGCCTGCGTAGGCTTGGGGTTTCGCTGCTGATGGATGACTTCGGCACAGGCTACAGCTCACTCAGCTATCTGCATTCATTTCCCATTGACGTAATCAAGATCGATCGCTCGTTTGTGGGCCGCATGACTGAAGGCGAGCAGCCATTGCAGATAGTAAGGACAATTATCGAGTTAGCGCGCGTTCTGGGTATGGACGTTGTAGCCGAGGGCATCGAGACTTGCGAGCAATATCACTTGCTACGTGAACTCGGCTGTCGCTTCGGGCAAGGATATTTATTTGCGCGTCCGCTGACCGCAGTGGGAGTTACGCAGCTCTTAGATCTGCCGGGCGGAATACTTCCGGAACTCGACCACTGACGCAGCGCACGAGTTCCAATTTGGAAACGTGAAAGGCAGCGTCCCTTTGCGGGAAGCGAACCGCACAACGGATCGAGTTTTGCTCAAGTGAAGTCGCGTAGCGCAGTATCCTCCATTCCATGCAGGAAGCAACAGCAAACACCTCTGCGCAACCCGCGCACGATTTTGCCGGACTCTTCGCCGCGTTGGCTGCAACAAAGCATAGCGACTTGCCGAAGTGGACAGACGAAGAGTTGCCACAGGACGTGGCGACGCTGAGCTATGAACGCGCATTACGAACGCATGCGCGCTACAAGACTTCGGACGCTGACGATATGGGCGCGGCAAAAAATCGTGAGATTCAATCGATGCGGCCAACTGCGACCGTTAATCCACTGAAACCGGTGGTTTCAATGAGCGAGCGCGATCGGAAGTGCGCGAGCGTGACCATCAGGATGAGCCAGGCGGAATGCGAGCAGTTGCGGGAACGTGCGACCGAAGCAGGATTGACGATTTCAGCGTATCTGCGCTCATGCACGTTTGAAGCGGAAGCCCTGCGTGCACAGGTGAAAAAGGCGCTGGCGGAGATCCGAAATACGCCCGCGTCAGCAACCGAGCCCCAGCAGGCAATGGAAATGCAGTTGGCGAAGGCGAACGGTCGCGACGCCGTTCAAAGCGCATCAGCGCCGGTATCGTGGTTGAGCTGGTTGCGTCGAATTATGTCCGATTTGCTTCCGGCACGGAATCTCGTTCGCGCGTGATCATTCCACTTCGAGGACGAGGCACTTCAGATATTCCGTCTCAGGCAAATTGAGAATGACCGGATGGTCAGGTGCGGCGCCGCGACGTTCGAGCAGGCGAACACGCCGCGATGCATCGGCTGCGGCAGATGCCACCGCGTCTTCCAGGTCGGTCCAGCTTACGTGGTGCGAACATGAGCAGGTTACCAGCAGGCCGCCCGGCTTAAGCATTTTGAGCGCGCGGAGATTCAGCTCTTTATAACCGCGTAGCGCGCCTTCAACGGCACGTTTGGACTTTGCAAATGCCGGAGGATCGAGAACGATCGCATCAAAACGCTCGCCCGCGTCTGACCAGTCGCGAAGAATCTGAAAGGCATCGCCTGCGACCCAGTCAACTTCACCCTTCAATCTTGTGCGGTTGGCGGCGAGATTCTTTTCCGCTATTTCAAGAGAAACGTGCGAAGCATCGATTCCCGTAACGCGGCTGCAGACCTGAGCAAGGTGCAGCGCGAATCCACCCTGGTAACAACAAACATCGAGTGCACGGCCGCTCCAGTTGGGATTGCCGGCAGCGAGCTTTTGCGCCCAATCGCGCGTAGCCGCGTAGTTGCTGCGCTGGTCAAGAAACGCACCGGTCTTCTGTCCCGCGTCGGCATCGTATTCGAAGGTGAAGCCGTTGAGATGAAACTGCGTTGAGCTTTTTGCCGACGCTTTCTTCAGGTACAGAGGCTCTGTCGCCGGTGCCATCAGCCCTTCAAGCTCGCGGACGCGTGGGTCGGGCCGCTCGAGGATCGCGTTCGGAGAGAGCTCTTCGCGAAGCACCTTCACACACTGATCTCGAACGTCCTGCGAGTCCAGCCCCTTGGCCAGAAGTTGCAGAATCACCAGTCCGGCATACTTGTCGACAACAACTCCGGGCAGGTCGTCCGCCTCGCTGAAGCAGAGCCGGCAGGCATCATTTTCGGCGTCGAGCATGGGCATGCGACGCGCAATTGCCTGGCGTAACCGCGCTGCGAGCAGTTGCAGCCATTCCTGCTGGCCGATTGCCTCGCGCGAAATCAGCCGGAGCGCAATCTGCGAGGCAGGGCTGTAGAGGGCGGTTCCAAGTAACAGGCCACGGCTGTCGGCTACGGGGAGAAGGGCAGGTGGCGCCGCCTCATCTGGAACCGAAAGCGATTCTATGTCAGAAGCGTAGACCCAGAGGTGGCCGGCACGAAGGCGGTCGGCCGCGCGACGGTTGATCGTCGCGCCGGAAACCGCAACATGCGCGGGACTATCTTGCTCACGGGATTTCGGACTAGTCGCGCGGCGATTTGTGTCCGGGTAGGTCTTCTGCGGCTTATTCATGTGCTCCCTTGGCAGCATAAAAAAAGCAGGGAGCACATCGAGCCTTTAGCTCCCTACTTCACTTGCAACGTTTCCAGGTATCTGCTCAGATTACTGATTCTCAGCGGCGTGTCCAGCTTGTTGTTCTGGTCAATCGTATCAAGTGCAGGAGCCCAAACCGGCATGCCAGCCTTATCGTGTCCTGAAACTGACGTTCCGTGACCGATGACGGCTACGACATGCGCTGAAGGGTAGGCTCCGCCGTTCTTCCGGCTCAGCAACGTTAGATTGGACGGCGTCCTCTTCAGCGAGGAAGACAGCGGCCCTTTGCCTTTGCCGTCGATCCCGTGGCATGTTGCGCAATAACTCGCGTACATAGCCTTGCCGTCGGTAGCCGGTATCCTTGCGTTCTGAATAGTGACGTTTGACTTGGAATCGCTGGCGATAAGTACCCCTGGGGTGATCATTGCAGCAAACAAGATAAATAAAAATTTTTTCGACATTATGTACCTTTCATTGAGACTTCTGCTTCAGAGGACAAGGGTACGCCCGTGCCCTAACCGACAGGATGTGATCCTGAACACCCAAGTGAAGGTCAGCCGACACAATTACCTTCTGAATGATTGGGGTGGCGCCAGAGAAGCAGGTGCAACAGAAGCGGCCTATAATGAGATATGGCGACTGTCCGGCAGCCGGTACCGGAGGAAGTTCCCAGCACGCTCCCGGTCCCCGAGGGGGACTCATCTCTTGTGGTGCGCGAACCCGCCAGCCCCGTAACTGATCCGCATGCCGTGAGTGAGCGGTTTGAGGCGCTTCTCAAACGCGTGCAGGCTAACCGGCCCAATGAAGACGTTTCGCTTCTTCGCAAGGCGTGGGACTTTTGCGTAAAGCACCATGAGGGCCAGATGCGCGCCTCTGGTGAGCCGTACATCATTCATCCTCTTGAGGTTGCTGAAGTTCTGGCAGAGATGAAGATGGACGCCACCTCGATAGCGGCGGGGCTGCTCCACGATTCGGTGGAGGACACGCCGGCAACCAGCGAGGAGATTGCCGCCGAGTTTGGCGAACAGGTGGCCCACATTGTCGAGGGCGTCACCAAAATTGACAAAATTCAGTTTGCGAACCGCGAAGACCGCCAAGCCGAAAACGTGCGCAAGATGCTGTTGGCCATGGTGTCTGACGTGCGCGTTGTGCTCATCAAGCTGGCCGACCGGCTGCACAATATGCGCACTCTTGAGCACTTGAAGCCTGAGCGCCAGGAAGCCATCGCCCGCGAAACGTTGGATATATACGCACCGCTTGCCCATCGTCTGGGCATGGGAAAGGTACGCGGCGAGCTTGAAGACCTCGCTTTCCGCTATACCGATCCGCTGAGTTTTGAGAAGGTGTCGGCGGCGGTTGAGGCGCGGCGCATTGAGGGTGAGCAGTTCTTGCGCGGGGTTGAAGAAACGCTTGTTGAGCAGTTACGCGAGAACGGTATTCAGGCGCGGGTTGAATGGCGCATCAAGCGCCTCTACTCCATCTTCCAGAAGATTGAGCGTTCCAAGGTTTCGTTTGACCAGGTATATGACCTGCTTGCCGTGCGTGTAATTACTGAGGATGTCTCGGCTTGCTATGCGGTCTTTGGGCTTATTCATACCATCTGGCGGCCGGTACCGGGGCGCATCAAGGACTTCATTGCTATTCCCCGCGCCAACCGTTACCAGTCTCTGCACACCACGGTAATGGGCGATGGCGGGCACCAGTTTGAAGTGCAGATTCGCACGGAGGAGATGCATCGCATCGCCGAAGAAGGCATTGCGGCGCACTGGAAATATAAGGCCGGTGATAGCGTAGTCAATGCTCGCGATGAGGAACGGCTGAATTGGATTCGGCAACTGGTTGAGTGGCAAAAGGAGATGACCGACCCCAATGAGTTCCTTTCGAGTTTGAAGATGGACCTGTATCCCGACGAGGTCTATACCTTTACTCCGAAAGGGAAGGTCGTGGTGGTTCCGGCAGACGGCACTCCGGTAGATTTTGCTTACACGATTCATACCGAAGTGGGCAACACATGCGTGGGCGCCAAAGTTAACGGACGCATGGTGCCGCTGCGCACCAAGCTGCGGACGGGAGACATCGTTGAGATCGTTACGCAGAAAGATCACAAGCCGAGCCGCGACTGGCTCACGTTTGTAAAGAGTCCGCGTGCGCGCAACAAGATTAAGCACTGGTTGAATGAAGACCAACGGCGCAGGGCTGTGGAGATTGGCCGCAAGCTGCTGGAGCGCGAAGCCCGCAAATACAAAGTGCCCATGAGCCAGATTGACGACCAGGATCTGGGCCGCATCGCGAACGAATACGGGGTGGCGACGGCCGCCGACCTGCTGGCAACGCTGGGCCTCGGCAAGCACTCCGCGCACCAGATCTTGAGCAAGCTTGCGCCCGGATACTCGAATTTGCCCGGCACCGAAGAGCCTGAGACCAAACCAGGCACGGGCGGCGAAGCAGGCATGTCGGACGCGGTGCGCAAATTGCACCTGTCCGGTTCTGATTCGCTCCAGGTCGAGGGGCAGAACGATCTGCTCGTTTATCGTGCGCGATGTTGCAATCCCATCCGCGGCGAAGAGATTGTGGGTTACGTAACCCGCGGAAAAGGTGTAGCGGTTCACGCGCGCAGTTGTCCCAATGTGCAGAACCTGCTTTACGAGAGCGACCGCCGTATTGCTGTGGAGTGGTCGCGCGTTGGTGACGAAACAGCTGGACGCACACAACGGTACCCAGTCAAGATTACGGTCTACTGCGATGATCGTGCCGGCATGCTGAAAGAACTGACGGCCGTCATATCCGACGACAACACCAATATCCGCGGCGTTGAAATGCGCCATGACGAAACCGGCGAAGCGGTGATTGAATTCGTGGTTGAAGCCGAAGACCTCCGCCATCTGAATCGCATCGTTCTCGGGCTGCGTCGTGTAAATGGGGTGCGTTCGGTGCAGAGGACGCAGAAGCTGTAAAAGCAGCTTCTCGCTTTTAGCTGATTAGCTTTTAGCTTTGTTGTGCAAACAACAACTTCTTCGTTCCTGACTTAATCTTGCTAACAGCATGTTGAAAAATCCTCTACGACCAAACGCGATCCTCTCTGGAATCCACATCATTGATGGTGGGCTGGCTTCGGAACTTGAGTATCTGGGTGCGCGCATTGACGGGCCGTTATGGTCTGCACACGTGCTTGAAGACGAGCCGGCGAAGGTCATTGCCGTGCATCGCGCATATATAGAAGCCGGTTCCCAGTGCATTGCTACATGCAGCTACCAGGTTTCGCGCATGGGCTATGCCGAGGTCGGACTCTCAGCCCAGCGTGCCGATGCAGCACTTTTACGTTCGATTGAATTGGGTCGGTCCGCTGTCAGTGAGTTTCCCGACTGCCGCGTGCTGGTGGCGTGTTCGCTGGGGCCTTACGGCGCGGCTCTGCACAATGGCGGCGAGTACCACGGCCACTACGATTGCTCCTACGCAGATCTGATCCGGTTTCACAGAGAGCGCATTGATGTGGTCGCCCAGGCCAAGGGCGATCAGGTTCCCGATCTGTTGGCGTTTGAAACGTTTCCGTCGCTCGAAGAGGTGCGTGCTGTGGGTGAGGCGCTGGCACCGTGGCCGGAACTGCGCGCCTGGTTTAGCTTTTCCTGTCGGGATGACAAACATGTTTCGCACGGGGAGCTGGTAAGCGCATGCGCCGCTGAAGTGGCCAAATTTCCGCAGACCGCAGCCATCGGCGTCAACTGCGTTCCTCCTAAGTGGATTCCGTCATTGATTGAGCAATTGTGTGCCGGGTCGGACAAGCCTGTGCTTCTTTATCCAAACTCAGGAGAAGGATGGGACGTGGAAGCGCGTTGCTGGATCGGCACCAGCGATCCAGCAGAGTTCGGAGAGTTGTCAGCTGAGTGGTTTGCTGCGGGTGCGCAGATCATCGGCGGCTGCTGTCGCACACGACCGGAGCATATTCGCGCGGTGGCGGAAGCAGCCAATCGTGCCTTTAATAATTGATCAAAATTCTGACCTAGCCCACTAATGCCAGCAGCGCTCTCCCCTTGTGCGGAGGGACGAAATGGTCGGCTCGTGACGCGATGGAAAGTTTTTCACGGCTGAGGAGCTTGCGAATCTGCAAGCGAGCGTGCTCGGCCCACGGGCCGCGGTTGTCGATCCGCACATAATGCTGCCAGTGGCGCAATGCTGAGCGATGCTGCCCCTTCCGCTCATAGGCCAGGGCCAGGTTGTAATGGGCATCCGCATAGCCTGGGGCCAGGGCCACTGCCTGGCGATAGGCGGCGATCGCTTCATCCATGCGCTCAAGCTCGTCGAGAACATTGCCCAGATCAAAATAGGCCAATACGTAACTCGGGTCGGCGATGGTTGCGCGGCGATAGTATTCTTCTGCCTTTGTGTATTGGCGCAGGTGGAAATGCAATGTGCCGAGATTGATGCTGGCGGGCGCGTAGTCGGGTTCGAGTTGCAGAATCTCGTGATAGTAGTCGATGGCCCGTTGTTTTTCGCCCGCTTCCTCCGCCTGAACCGCGGCAAGAAAGAGGTCCTGAACAGTCTTGGAATTTGTCGCAAAGTCTGTTTGCAGTACTTGAGGACAGGACGGAACGGTCCTCATCTGAAAGCCGCCAGACGTCTCCGCCACGGCTTTGTCGAAATCGAAGAGCAGCTGACGCCGTATAGGGTCAACAATCTCGCCATGGTGACGAAAGGCGAGGCGCGTGCCGCTGCGGACCAGGCGCGCTTCGAGCAACGGGTTCGCCATTCCGGCCACGGCTTTCATGGCCATGATCGAATCCCGTATCGAGGCCGCCGGCACATCATCTTCGCGCAGAGCGCGCAGAATCCTCAGCTGCCCGAGATCCTGGAAGGAATAGGTCTGTAGCTGATTGATGAGTCCTGCTCTTTCCCACCCCTGAAGCTGGCGGGAGCTGATTTGCAGAATGCGCTGGACGTCCTGACGGCTGTAACTGGTCACTCTTCAGTACTCCCGCAGGTGGTACGTGCTGCCTGGGTGTTTGAATTCCCATTCTGAACATGATCCCTGAACTGGAATTCTCCAGCGCAGGATTCAAACGTAGCTCCTGGAACAGATACCAAGAAACCGCTCTTGGTGCGATTATGCCAAGAGCGAGGGTGGATAAGCAGACAGGAACTGCGCCAACATCAAAAAACTCGTGGATAACGAGTGCTTGTCTTGGTTCATAACGGCTTTAGGGGCATGGTTACCGTCCGGGTCTTACCTTTAGTGGGATTACTTCTGTAGAATCGGCTTCCTGATCATAGAATTACAAATTCAGGGTTTTTAACCGAACGGCAGCATTATTTCGGCATTTTTTGAATGGATTGACCGAATCAAGAAAAGATATGAATGGGCTCCCGGTCCAGGCGAAGCTAAGCCTCGCTCTCGATGATCGACTACGACTGTTGTCGGTGGATGCCGGCATAGAGGCACTGCTGGGGTTTAGCGCGTCCGCTTTCCAAACAGGAGAAATAAACTTTAAGGACCGCATTCACCCGGACGATTCAGATGTGGCGGCGATTTTATTTTCGAAGGCTGCCGGGGACAAATCGGGGACGGTCAATCTTCGCCTGCGCCACGCTAACGGGCACATACGATGCGTGCTCGGATCATTCGCGAGGACAGGCGGACAGCACGGAGAGTGCCGCGTTCTCGATCTGCTGCTGGAAGAAGTCACTAGTCTTTACAGCTCAAAAACCCAGCCGGCAAGGTTAACCCGGATCGAACCAATGATGGATTTCGTGGGCGAAGTGCTGTACTTCAAGAACTGTCACCATGTTTTTACAGCGTTGAATCGAGCCGCAAGCCAGATCTTTGGTGGGAATGGTCTGGAAGCCCGCGACCCAGTTGGGCTGACGGACTACGACCTGTTCTCCGAAACTTATGCGGATGTTTCCTATCGGCTGGAAAAGGAAGTGCTCGCGGGTGCCGCGATAGCCACCGAAATTCATGCCTCCCCCTTTGAAACTGAACCAAGGAAGTGGCTGAACAGCCTCAAGTACGCAGTCCGCGGACCTGGCGGCGATGCCATCGGCCTGTTTGGTGTCGCACACGATATTTCCGGATACCGGCAAACCCAGGATCGACTGCGCGAGAGCGAAGAAATGTTGCGCGAGGCGCAGAAAATTGCCGGAATGGGCACGTACCGCATGGACATCGTTTCCGGACAATGGACCAGTTCTGAAGTGCTGGACCAGATCTTCGGAGTTGCAAGCGACTACGAACGCAGCCTGGAAAATTGGGCAGTGATCGTCCACCCGGAAGACCGGGCGATGATGGTCGACTATTTCCAAAACGAGGTTGTTGGCAAGGCGAAGCCGTTTGACAAGGAGTACCGCATCGTACGTGCTTCGGACGGCCAAGTGCGCTGGGTGCACGGTATGGGGCGGCTGGAGTTCGACGGGCAGGGGCGTCCCAAAAGGATGCTGGGCATAATCCGGGATACTACCGCCGGCAAGGAGGCCGAACTTGCGCTCCGCGAGAGCAAGGAGCTTCTGCGTTTGTTTATTGAGCACGCGCCCGCCGCCATTGCCATGGTCGACCGCGACATGCGCTACCTGGCGGTGAGCCCGCGCTGGGCTGAGATCCACGGCATTGCCGGGCAGCACCTTGTGGGCCGCTCGCATTATGAGGTTTTCCCCAAACTCCCGAAAGAATGGCGAGAGATTCACGGTCGCGTGCTGGCTGGAGAGACGGTGAATCCGGGCGAGGAGATTCTCGAACTTTCAGATGGCTCGGTGCGATGGATTCGCCGACTGCTGCGGCCGTGGCTCACAGGCAGCGGCGCCATTGGCGGAATCATCATCTTCTCTGAGGATGTTACTGAACGGAAAAAGACGGATGCGGCCCTGCGCGAAAGCAAAGAGATGCTGCAACTGCTTGTAGAGAACGCTCCGGTTGCGATCTCGATGTTCGACCGCGAAATGCGATACGTGGCCGCCAGCCAACGCTGGATGAAAGATCATGGGGTGGACACGGCCGAGATTATCGGACACTTACATTACGAGATCAACCCGGAAGTGCCTGAGCGCTGGAAAGAGACGCATCGGCGCGGGCTTGCAGGCGAGCGGCAAAGTTCAGAAGAGGATCAATATGAGCGCGCTGATGGAAGCGTGCAATGGATCAAGTGGGAGATCATTCCCTGGCGAGCGTCGGATGGCGCGGTCGGTGGCATCATCATGTTTTACGAGGATGTCACACATCGCAAACTGGCCGAGGCTGCATTGCGCGGCAGCAAGGAACTGCTGGAACTATTCATTGCGCACGTTCCGGCTTCAATCGCCATGTTCGACCGAAACATGTGCTATCTGGCCGCCAGCCGACGCTGGCTTGACGATTACGATCTCGCGGGCCACGAAATCATTGGCCGCTCGCACTATGAGTTTGCGCCCGAGGTTCCAGAACGCTGGAAACAGGCACATCTCCGCGGCCTTGCCGGTGAAATGCAGAAGTGCGATGAGGATCCGTTTGAGCATGCCGATGGAAAGGTGCAATGGATTCGTTGGGAAGTAGTGCCGTGGCGCGAAGGCGATGGCTCGATCGGAGGCATCATCCTGTTTGCTGAAGACATTACAAAACATCGAGAGACCGATCAGCGGCTCAGGCTGGCGGCCAGCATGTTTACCAATGCTCGCGAAGGCATAACTATCACCGATCCCGATGGAGTCATTCTTGAAGTGAACGAAATGTTCACCCGGATCACAGGATACGAGCGAGAGGAGGTGATCGGCAAAAACCCCCGCATCCTCAAGTCGAACCTGCAGAGCGGCGAGTTTTACACTAACTTGTGGCGTTCCCTCGTGAGCGAGGGCCAGTGGTCGGGAGAGATCTGGAATCGGAACAAGAGTGGTGCAATATACGCCGAAACGCTGAACATCAATGCAGTACGCGACGCGGAAGGCAAAGTGATCCAGTATGTCGCTTTGTTCTCAGATATCACTCAGCTCAAGAAGCATGCGCAGCAGTTGGAGCACCTGACTTATTACGATGTGCTTACCAGTCTTCCGAATCGCGCCTTGCTGGCTGACCGATTGCACCAGGCAATGGCGCAGGCAAACCGGCGCAAGCAGGTTTTTGCGGTTGCGTATCTTGACCTGGACGGCTTTAAGAAAATCAACGACAAACACGGCCGCGATGCAGGCGATCGGCTGTTGACCTCGCTCGCCTTCGATATGAAATGCGCGTTGCGCGAAGGCGATACGCTGGCCAGACTTGGTGGCGATGAGTTTGTCGCCGTTATCCTCGATCTGGATGATGCCGCATCGAGTGTGCCAGTACTCGATCAGCTCCTGGAGGCTGCGTCTGAAGCGGTGCAGGTAGGTGAGTTGAATCTCGCCGTTTCAGCGAGCATCGGGGTTACGTTCTTTCCGCAGACTGAAGTGGTCGATCCGGACCTGTTGCTGCGCCAGGCCGATCAGGCGATGTATCAAGCCAAGTTGGCTGGCGGCAACCGCTTCCACATCTTCGATTCCCAGCACGACCACAGCGTACGAGGCAGGCACGAGAATCTCGAGCACATCCGTCGCGCCATGGCTGCGCAGGAATTCGTTCTCTACTATCAGCCCAAGGTCAATATGCGAACCGGCAAGGTGGTGGGGCTTGAGGCATTAATCCGTTGGCAGCATCCAGAGCGTGGTTTACTTCCGCCCGGTATGTTTCTGCCGGTCATTGAAGAACACCCGCTTTCGATTGAGTTGGGCGAGTGGGTTATTGAAAGCGCCTTGACGCAAATGGACAAATGGCGTGAGGCGGGATTGGAGATTCCCGTCAGCGTAAACGTGAGCGCGATTCAGTTGCAACAACCTGAATTTGTCGCTCGTCTCGGCGGGTTGCTCGCCGCACACCCTGCGTTAAATCCCTTCAGCCTTGAAATCGAGGTTCTGGAAACGAGCGCCTTACAGGATGTCATTCAGACCTCGCAAGTGCTCAATGCCTGCCATGGCATGGGAGTGCTTTTTGCACTGGATGATTTTGGAACTGGATACTCCTCGCTCACCTATTTGAAACGATTGCCGGCCAGCATCCTGAAGATTGACCAGAGCTTTGTGTGTGACATGCTGGAAGACCCGGAGAATCTGAATATCCTTGAAGGAATTCTCAGCCTGGCTTCGGCATTCCATCGGCAGGTAGTTGCCGAGGGCGTGGAATCGGTAGAACACGGCTTGATGCTGCTGCAGCTTGGCTGTGAAGTCGCGCAGGGATACGGGATTGCTTGGCCGATGCCTGCCTCCGAAATCCAATCCTGGGTCTCAAGCTGGAAACCGGATGCACGATGGTGCAAAGCTCCTACGATCCACTCCGGCAACAGAGCCCTTTTATATGCGAGCGTGGAGCACCGCGCCTGGCTGGCTGCATTTGAAGCATACCTGATAGGTAAGCGCCACGCGCCTCCGGCCATGGACCAAGCCCAGTGCCGCTTTGGCAAATGGCTTGAAATAGAAAGACGAGCTGGCCGTGACACCAAGACTGGCTGCCGTGCGGTGTATACCGTTCACGAAGAATTACACGTGTTGGCGGCTGAAATGCTGCGAAATCATTTGAAGGGCAGCAGTGTCCACACGTATACGAAGCTCGCTGATTTGCACGTCCTTAGCGATCAATTCCTGATGGAGCTTGGAATGATCGGTCAGAACGTCTGAGGGATCCCGCTTCTCCACTTTGAAAGCCGAAATCCAAATGGCTTCCGACGCACGGAAGCCATTTCAGGTCAGGCGCACCTTTTTAGGGGGATAAAACTGGAGCCGAAAGTCGGACTCGAACCGACGACCTGCTGATTACGAATCAGCTGCTCTACCAACTGAGCTACTTCGGCTTGCTCTTCGATTGTATCGTTGCGGCAGTGGAAGGTAAAGTTGGCCGGAAAGCGACGGTGTCCCGACCGCGGCTGGATTTCCGTCATCCAAACTGCAGCGAGGTGAATATGAATACCCTGGCACAGACCCTTCAGCTGGCATTCAGAATCGCGCTTGTATGGACAGGAGGTTTCCTGCTTGCCGTAGCCGTCAATGCCCTCTTGCCTGACAAAGTTGACCTCTCGCTTTACGGCAGGACAAACGCGCTGCTGGTCCCCTTCAATCGCATCGGATTTTGGACCTGCCTGCTGGCTGCTGTCACTGTGACCGCACTGGTAATTCTCCGCGCCATGGCAGCAGATTTGGGCTGGCGCTCGTTCCAATAGCGGCTTTTTAATTGCCATGCTCGGGGTTAAGGCGCGGTTATACTTCTCCCCATGCAGATAGATCCGATGGCGGAATGGCAAAGGATCACCAACGTGTACCGCGGCATGTACGACGATGAGCTCATCAACCTTGTCGCCGACGAGGAAGATTTGACCGATATCGCGCGCGAGGTACTCGATCTTGAGCTCAAGAGACGCGGACTTGGCGATTTGTCGCATGCAGCTCCTGCGCGTGCAATGCCGGAGCCGAAGCACGAGCGCAGAGCGGCGCTGCTGGGCAACCAGGGCGGTGCGCCGCAGATAGTTCTTGATTATCGGAAGACACAGGACAACGAAGCGCCGCTCGAATACACATGGAAGACGCCGCTGTGCGAATGCGAATCAATGGAACAAGCGCGGCGACTCTCCGAGATCTTGCGGCTTGCCGGGGTCGAAAGCTGGATCGATGAGCCCGACACCGGTTTCCGCCATGAAGATTTCGTCTACACGGGCACAGAGCTTCGGAATCCACGAGTGATGGTTGCGGCTGACCAGCTCGAACAAGCTCGCGCAATCGCCGCCAATCCGATTCGAAAAGAGGTCGTCGAGGAATCGAAACTCCCAGTACCCGAGTTCGAAATGCCAAAATGCCCCCGCTGTGGCGCCGGCGATCCCGCGCTCGAAGGGGTCAATCCGTTCAATTCGTGGCGATGTGAAGCCTGCGGGAAGCAATGGACGGAATCCGGGGAGGGAGAAGCGGCCGGTCCGGCAAATGAGGTCGAATAAGCCGCTTAAACGGAAAGAGCCGCCCGGCAACAGGGCAGCTCTTTCCTCAGGGAGAATAGTTCCAACGGAGGCAAAACCATCAGAACTTTCTGGCTGCATAGTAGGAGCGGGGGGAGGGAGTGTCAAGCAGAAAACTTTCCAGAAATAAATTATTTGTTTTCAATTGGTTGCAGCGGGCGATGCTCCGGCGAAGGCTTATAAGTCTTCGATATATATTCGCCTTTGGATGCCCGTCATTTGCCGGTATTTAGGGGTGTTTCTTAGGGATTATGACCTATTTTCCACAGGCTTGGTCCGACGTTAACCCTTCGGGTTCGGGCTCTTCGGCGCGTTGAGTCTGTCGTCCCATTTCTCGCGAAGGTTCATGCTGATGAACTCCTCGTCGTACATGGACGAGGCCGGCATACCTCTCGCGATGCGGTAAAGCGCCCTGCCGCCGCCCAGGAAGAACCCAAGCAGTAGTGCAGCGCTTCCACCCACAATCACAATCCCTGCGATGCCTACGAGCAGCTGCGCGGTTTTGCCTATCTCTGAGGTAGTGGGCTGCGGAATCGCGACAAGATCCGCCTGGAAGTGGACTGTCTCAATAAGCCGATGGCTTTCGTCGGGGATCGCATCCCCGCTGACGAGGATCACGAGCGGACCACTGCGGCGAACCTCGAGCGATGCCACATCGGAATCTTTCAGGGCTTTCGACCACGGCGGCTGCGCATTATTTCCAGCCTTGATGTAGTCGCGGATCTTCGTCTCCATCGCTTCAGCCATCTGCGGCGTTGGGTAGTCGATGACGGTGAGTGTCGCGGGGCCAGAGGATAGGGAATAGCTGGCGGTCGCAGCTTCAGCGCCACGATCGAAGCCGACCAGTTCCGACGGCAGAACACCTCCCCCGCCCGCGTAGCCTGTGGGCCCCTCCGCATAATGCGTGGATTGCGGATCGAGCCAGTGTTGCGGAAGGTTGGCGAGGATCGGCGGCATCATGGATTTGTTTCCCGGTGGAATGGCGATGCGTGTTGCCAGTTCTCGCATTTCCGACGCGGCCAAAGGGCCGATATGCGAAAAATTTGCATCGACGACGGTGTCGCCTTTCCAGAACAGCACGCGATTGTGGTTTGAAGCTCCGCCGGTGCCGATGTCAGCTTTTGGCCAGCCGTTCTGCCGATAGAAGGAATACGCGCCGTACGCGCCGCTCGCATCCTGAAAGCGCAATACGTGCACTGAGAGGGTTTCGCCATCGCGCTTATATGAACTGGCGGCTCCGCCGGCAAAATCGTACTCTTTGAGCGCGGCTGCATTTGCCGGGTCGGCTGCTGCAGCATCGCTCAACGCCTTCGGTGGCGCATCCGCGATCCATCCATCCAGTGCGTCGGGGAGCAGAGCTGTTGGCGATGGAGGCAATATCACTTTTGTGACAACTTCATTTGGAGCCGGTTTGCCGGCGGCATTTCCGGCGGCCGATTTCGGCGGCACAGCCTGAGCGGCCGTAATAACTGTGCTCCCCACCACTAAGGCGGAGCAAACCATCCATGAAATCCAACGCATCAACCTGCTCCGTCCAATTGCTCTGTCTGAATGCGGGTCTGTTTGAGAAAAGGCCCTAACTTCAAGGGTACACTCTGCCGCATCCCTGTAGAGTTTGGACACTGCGGGGGCGCGAAAGGTTCCCTGAAATCAGGATTGGTGGCCGCCCCACGGGGACAGGCGAGGCAACCAGCGGGGAACATTGCCTTTGTAGAGCAGGTATTCATCAGCATACCGACGGACGAGCGAAGGCTCTTCGTGCAGACGGATGAAGAGATTGAAGAAGAGGAACGCGAGTAGCGCTTCGATCAAAATATCCCGGTTAAAGAAGAGCATCGCCTCACCCGCCAGCGCCACCATAACGCCAGCGTACATGGGATTGCGAACGTAGCGGTAGAAGCCGCTCACCACTAAATGTTCAGGTGGCGTCACAGGTATCAATGTTCCTCGGCCAACGAGAATAAAGCGGCGGACAGACTCGAGTCCTGGCGTGAGACCAAGTGCAATCAGAGCTCCGGATAGCAGAATCTGCCACCATTGCTCCCACGCCGAAACGCGGAAACGGGTGATCCACAGGGGAAGAAAGAACAAGATGATGCCGGGCCCGCCGAAGAGGATAAACAGAATCGAGAAGATGACGTTGCGGCGGAAACTTGCCAATATGTGCCCTCCCTCATCTTGAATACGCGAGAGATGATGCGGAGGTTACAACCAGACACTCTGATGCAGAGAACGGCCGCGAATCATCGTCGTGATGCGGCCTGTCTAGTCCTCATGGATTGCCGGGCGCGGTGTCGATTATGGGCGGCGGCGGAGACAGTAGATCGCCGAGTACCTGGTAGCGGCCACCGTAAAACAGCAGTGCGTAATTCCGAACAGCGATGCCGATGGGCCCTCCGATGCAGAGCACGAGAAAGACAACAATCGCCACACCGACGAGGACAATCAGCGAGATGAGCAAAACCAATAAGAGCTTGCTTAGTCCTACTGCGCCCGCCGTGAGGGTAGATAACCATACAGCTGGTGCGCCGACGACGAGGAACACCAGGATGGCAGGAATCGCCAACACAATAACAGCGGCAATTGTGGCGGCAATAGGCAATACGATTCGCAGAAAAGCAAAGAGCAGGAAGCCGCCCTTCTCTGCTGCGATGCGCACGCGCACTTGCCGCCATGCATCGCCTGCAGATGCGTTTTCAAGCGCCATGTGCGGCAGCATCAAGTCGTGCAGAACAATCTGGACTGCGAATGCAAGCAGGACGATGAGGATAATGATCGGGATAAGCGGGAGGATGAGTGCGAAGATGGCCGCGAAGTTTGTCGGGTCGCCAGGCTGTGCGCCTTGAGCCAATCGATAAAAACCGAGAATGAATGGAATAGCGATGAGCAGCATGACAAAAAAGAATACGAAGCCGACCGCGACGGTGAGCAGGAAGAATCGCCACGACTGCGCCTCGTAAAGCCGCCAGCCCGGACGTATCTCTCTGGTTCCGGAAACAAGGCAGTGGAACAGAGAAAAACGAAGCCGCGTCACAAGGTAGGCGATGACGAATGCAAGACCAATGAGGAGCACGATGATTGCGGCGCTCGCGGCGATCGCCAAGGGAGAAAGGCCAAAATGAGGAGCTGTGATGTTCGGAATTGTTGAGGTCGTGACGGAACTGGAAGAACTCGAATGATGGCTGCGCGGAGCATTGAAGTTGCCTCCGGAGGAGCCGCCTTCGGTGAGCACTGAAACCAGGCAGAGCTTGAGAAATGTGCTCCAGCGGAACGGCTCAAAGAGGAACCACCTAGTTCGCCTGATGGCGGGGGAAATAACGTCTGCGGCAGAGAAGGCTTGCATGTGTACCGCTCCTACAGCGAGCAAGCGTATCACAAAATAATGCACAGAATGAGAAGAATCAAAGCGGCAAGTGTCGCCTGAGCCGGAACCGATTTTGACGATCAGCCAACTGGCAGTGCTCGATTGGTTGCAGCCCACCACGCATCGAAGGCCGCCAGAGAACGCTCGCATTGCATGCGATGCCGTTCTTTCTTGTCGCGAATCTTTTTGCGAACTTCCTCCTCAAGCGGCTCAAGCAAATCGAAGGTGATGTTTGCCGGTTGGAAGTCCTTCGCTTCAGCATGCGTAATGTAGTGGACGAGCGAGCCGAGCGCACTGGCACGGGGAGCAGCCACGGGCACTTCGCCGCGCGCAATCGTCGATACGTAAATGCCCGCCAGCAACCCGGCAGCTATTGATTCGGTGTAACCTTCTACGCCGGACAACTGGCCAGCGACGAACATCCACGGATGTTGCTTGAATCGCAGACACTCATCGAGCAGCAGCGGAGCGCAGATGTAGGTGTTGCGATGAATCTGACCGTAGCGGAGGAAACGTGCGTTTTCAAGCCCGGGGATCAGCCGCAAAACGCGCGCCTGTTCACCAAACTTCAGGTGATTTTGAAATCCCACCAGGTTGTAGCTATCGGCGCGAAGATTTTCCTTGCGCAGTTGTACAACAGCCCAGGGAGTTTTGCCGGTGCGCGGATCGCGTAAGCCTACGGGTTTCATGGGACCGAAGCGAAGCGTATCGCGGCCGCGGCGAGCCAGGATTTCTATCGGCAGGCAGCTTTCGAAGTAGTCGAGCTTCTCCCACTCTTTTCCTTCGGCTGGTTCGGCTGCCAGCAGCGCGTCCAGAAAGCGGTCGAACTCTTCGCGATCCATCGGGCAATTAATGTAATCGGCTGTGCCTTTTTCCCAGCGAGCTGCCATGTAGACGCGATCCATATCGATTGAGTCAGCGTCGACGATAGGCGAGATGGAATCGTAAAATGCAAGCTGGTCGGCGCCGGTGAGCCGCTGAAGGTCGCGGCCTAACGCATCGGAAGTGAGCGGGCCTGTGGCCAGGATGGTGAAGTCGTAGTCCGAGTTGTCGAGCTTAGTCACTTCCTCGCGTATGACTCGGATGTTTGGCTCAACTTCGATGGCTTCGGAGATCTGCCGCGAGAACTCGACGCGATCGACCGCAAGCGCATGACCGGCAGGAACGGCAGTCTGATCTGCGATGCGCAACAGGGCCGAGCCCGCGCGACGCATCTCCTGCTTAAGCAGCCAGGGTGCTGTGTTTGGCGATTCGCTCTTGAGCGAATTGGAGCAGACCAGTTCGCCGAAGTCTGTGGTCTGATGCGCAGGGGTCAATCGGCGCTGGCCATCGACGATGGCGCGCATTTCGTACAGATCCACCGAGCAACCGAAGCGAGCCGCTGTCAGTGCAGCTTCAGGTCCGGCGAGTCCGCCGCCAATGACGCGAATTTTCACTGGGTGCTTCCCGCGGGGTCAGCAGTAGTGCTTACGCCCTGGGCAAGCTGCAACAGCGCATCGCCGGAAATCCGCACGTTACGCCATTCGTCTAGAAACTCTGCGCCCATGGCGCGGTAAAAGTCGATGGCCGGAGTGTTCCAGTCGAGTACTTCCCATTGCAGGCGGCGGCAGTTCTTTGCTACTGCGATTTTTGCCACATGCTTGAGTAGAGCTTTGCCGATACCGAGGCCGCGAAACTCCGGCAAGACGAACAGGTCCTCCAGGTAGAGTCCGAGGCGGCCCATCCAGGTGGAATAATTAAAAAAATAAAGGGCAAAGCCAGCCGGGACGCCGTCGTTTTCGGCGATCAGGCAATAAAAATAGGGATTGGGCCCGAAACCATCTCTGAGCAGGCCTTCTTCTGTTGCGACAACGGCATCGGGTTCCCGTTCAAATACGGCCAAAGCCGTTATAAATGCCAATATCTGAGGTACGTCGGCCGTGTTTGCTGCCCGAATGGTTACTGCCATAATCCTATTTTAGAGTGTGATACAGGCCACAAGCATCCATGGCAGGAGGATTCTACTATGATGGTGAAACGACCCCGCAGGTCCGGCGCATGCTCCTGATTCATTGGGGAAAGGGCGTTGTTCGGTGCGTGCCAGGTGACGGACCCACTTGTGTCGGATATGTGGTTGGATTTAACTTTGGTTCTGCCATCGATTGTGGTCAGCGTAGTGGGTGTTCAGGCCCCTAAGGCAACCCGGCGGCAGGGTAAACCATTCGAAACATCGCGGAATCAGCTAGACCGCAACTATTCGGTCTGCAAACACGTCTGCCAGATACAGAGGACCCTTCAAATCTGGCTCGTGTCATGCGACCCAAATTACGATTCAAGAGCGGGCGACAATGTTCGCAACGCTCCGAAGGAGACGAAACATGAAGCGCAATCTCTCACTTTGGCTGGGCGTGCTGGCTTTTGCCCTGCTGCCCGCAATTTCGCAAACGCCCGCCGGTCCTGCTGGTCCCACCGGTAAAGTCCACGGCCACGTGACTAACCCAACCGGCGAGCCGCAGGGCAGCGGTTCGGTAAGCCTGTCCACGGACGGGGGAACGACGCTGAAGTACACCTACCCCGTGGGCGCGGATGGCAATTTCGCAGGTGAAGCTGCTCCCGGCACATACGCTGCGGTATATCGCGCTGCTGACACACCGGTCGGCAAGATGGTCGATATGGTTCGCGGCATCCATGTTGTCGCAGACCAGGATGTGGTCGCCGACATCGACATGTCGCGGCCTGAGTTCATAGACAAGCTGCCTGCCGACCAGAAGAAGGCCCTTGAGGATCTGAAGAAGCAGAACTCTGAGGCCATCAAGGCCAACCAGGTTATTAACAACCTGAACAACGATCTAAAGGTTGTGAACCAGGACATCCGCGACGCTGAAAACGCGCGGACTCAGGCTGCCCAGGAGCTGGGAGCATCCGCTGCGCGTGACGCCGTCGATGCCAAGGCAAATGAAATTCGCACGGCAAAGTACACCGAGATCCTGAACATGATGACCAAGGACACCTCGATGATGCCTGACCAGTCCATCCTGTGGACGAACCTTGCTCGCGCCAATCTTGGCCTGAAGAAGTACGACGAAGCCGAGACCAACTATAAGAAGGCGGTCGAACTTGAGTCCGCTTCAAAGAAGCCGAAGCCGGAAGTGATCGGCGTGGCCGATGCCGGATTGGGCGAGACGTATGCGCGCCAGGGCAAAGTGCCTGAGGCTCAGGCCGCGTTTGACGCTGCCGCCAAGGCCGATCCAACTCGCTCTTCCTTCCACCTGCGCAATGAAGCTGTCATTTTCTTCCAGGAACGCAACTCCGCCGCACAAGTTGCTGCGGCCGATGCCGCCCTGGCAGCCGATCCTAACCAGGCCATCCTTTACTACATCAAGGGCCAGGGCCTGATTATGAACGCCACCGTGGATCCGAAGACGAACCGTATCGTTCTCCCTGGCGATTGCGAAGAAGCCTACCAGAAGTATCTTGCTCTCGCTCCTACGGGACCCTACGCTGCTGAAGTGAAGGGCATCCTTGACCAGGCCGGCGAGAAAGTCAACGCCAATTACAAGGCTCCCAAGAAATAGCAACCGGCAATACTTAAACTGAAGGGCGCATCCTGCTGCAGGAGGCGCCCTTCTTATTTTTTGCCTTGGCCATCTCGAATAGAATCCATTGCATGAGTTCAGTACTGCTCAGCTACGAGGAAGCAGCGGCGTTGGTGGCTTCACATGCACAGCGCTTCAAGCAGACTCGCCCGGCGGTTGAACGCGTTGCACTCGAATCGGCCAATGGACGTGTGCTTGCCAATCCTCTGCTGGCAGATGCCGACCAGCCGCCATTTCCTCGCTCTACACGGGACGGCTTTGCATGCCGTGCAGCTGAGATTGCAGGCGAGAGCAGCCTGCCGATCGCCGGAACAACTCGAGCAGGTGAGCCGCCCGCCGGCGCGCTTCCTCAAGGCTCTGCATGGGAGATCATGACGGGAGCACCGGTCCCACAGGGTGCCGACTGCGTGGTGATGCTTGAGCATGTGGTCACCGAGAATGGCAAACTGAGCTTGACGCCGGGACGCAGCATTTCTGCGGGAGATAACATCGTCCCGCAGGGAGCACAGGCACGCAAGGGCGATGAGCTGCTGGCGGCCGGGACGCGCATCGGGTTTGCGCAGATCGCACTGGCGGCAACCTGCGGAAACGATGCGCTCGAAGTTTTTGTCAGGCCGCGTGTCGCCATCCTCTCGACAGGGGACGAAATCGTTCCAGTGAGTGCGACACCGGGACCCGCGCAGATTCGTAATTCGAACGGGCCCATGCTGGCGGCAATGGTGGAAGAGGCTGGCGGAGAGCCGCTGCTTTTGCCTATTACGCCGGACGATTCTGCGCCTCTCGATGCGGTGCTAGTGCAGGCACGCAATGCCGATATGTTGCTCATTACCGGTGGAGTTTCAGCGGGCAAGTTTGACCTGGTCGAACCGGCGCTGGCTCGCGCGGGCGCCAGTTTTCATTTCACCGACGTGCGCATTCAACCGGGAAAGCCGCTCGTTTTTGGAGAGCTTGCAAAAGCAGCTGGTGGAGGTGCAATTCCGTTTTTCGGCTTGCCGGGAAATCCAGTATCCTCGGCCGTAACGTTTCTGCTGTTTGCTTCGCCGGTGCTGGCTGCGCTCGCAGGCACTAACGAACCCGGTCCGCGTTTTGCGCTTGCGCAATTGCGCCGCCCCGCAGGCAAGCAGGGAAAGGGCGGGCTTACCAGATTTCTTCCGGCACGGTGTACGTTTGGCGAGAACGGAGATTTGCCGAGCGTCGCGTTGGTGTCGTGGCAAGGTTCGGGTGACATTGCGGCGATGGCGCGAGCGAACTGCTTTCTGGTGCTCGATGACGATTCAACACATCCCGAGCCTGGAGCAACGGTTCGTATTCTGCTCAGTTGAGGAGAGTCATGTCAGAAGCAAAGAAACTCTCGCACTACGACGACGCTGGAAAGGCGTCAATGGTGGACGTAAGTGCGAAGCAAGATACGCGCCGTACCGCGACGGCTTCAGCGTTCATTGAGCTGTCTGCCGCAGTATTGGCAGCTCTGCCTCAGAACCCCAAGGGGAACCCACTGGAGGTTGCGCGCATCGCTGGCATTCAGGCCGCGAAACGAACTTCAGAGTTGATCCCGATGTGTCACCCGCTTCCTCTCACGCATATGGATGTGCAGGCCGAAGTTGCGGAAGGCGGAGTGCGCATCACGGCCTCAGCCACCACTACTGGCCCAACCGGCGTAGAGATGGAAGCTCTGACGGCCGCTACCGTCGCGGCTCTCACGGTGTACGACATGACCAAGGCGCTGGATAAGGGCATCGTGATTCGCAACGTGCAGCTTGAGTCAAAGACGGGCGGAAAGGGCGGGGATTATTCGAGAGGCAGCCGTTAGCTATCAGCTTTTAGCTCTAAGCTTCTTTCGAGGCGGGGTCATGGGCGTGCTGCGGCGAGAGCTTCAGCTATTTTTCGATGATCCCAGCTCAATCCAAGTCGGAATTTGGTTTCCTATTCAGACAAAATGGCCACCGATTTCACAATCGGTGGCCATTGATGTTTAAAGCTGTTGCGGGTCTGCCTAGTGCGGCATAGGCGCCATTGCGCCCGCCGGCGGTGCGCCACCTGGCGGTGGTCCACCGGGGCCGTTCTCCTTCGGTGGAACATACTCTTCAGGATGGACGTGGCCGCGGTGGCAGGTGCCACAGGTCAAAGGAGCGGCAGGCTCCTCCATCTTGTCCATGTCTGCCACCTTCTTGACGTAGTTCGTCTTCATGTCCTCGGTCATGGTGTACATGATTCGGGCCATGTTTTTTTCCGGCTTTGAGTCGTCATCGAACTTAAGGCGTGGACGACCGTTGGGGCCGAGGTTATTTGGATCGGTGGCGTGGCAATGATCGCAGTGCGTGCCTAGTGAGCCGGCCCATCCTTCCATGATTTCGTGGATCTGTTTTCCGGTAGTGTCTTTTGGCAGCACCTTCAGGTTGGTTGGAGCAGGGTAGTTGCGCGGAGGCTGACCTGGGCCACCCGGCGGCGGCCCCTGCGGTGCCTGGGCGATGGTGGAGATCGCGAAGATTGCTCCGGTAATGACGGTAATCGCGATTGCGGGCGGGGACAGGGAAGTGATTTTCAAGCGTTTTCCTCGCATCGTGAAATGAGTTGTATCCAGACTGACGGAATTCTAACGGACAAAGACGCACCTGCCAACCAGGTTCCGTGGCCCAGAGGCGCAGGCATGTCCCGGGAGCACGAACCTCAAGGGCCAATCTACAGCATGTTTTATTCCAATGCGGGCCGTTACTGCTGCTTCCGTAACCATGAAACCGTCGTCGCGAAGCTGCAGAGGGGATGCAGGGTCAAGAAGATCCAGGCCGTTGTGGGCCGGGCGCGTGAGTCCGAGGGCGAGGCACAGTCGGCTGGGTCCTGAGGCAATTTGCCGCACATGGGCGTTGGGCGCGAGTCCGCGGTTTTTCGCCATCTGCGCGAAGCTGAAATCGCCAACCGGCTCCAGCGCGCGAATCAGCAAGCAGCCCGCTTGCCCTGCTTTTTCGCAGGAGACATTCATGCAGAAATACTTGCCGTAGATGGAGTAGACATAAGCGTGACCAGCCGGGCCGAAAATGACGAGGTTCCGCGGGGTTGGCCCGCGATAGGTGTGCGCGGCGGGGTCGGGCGGTGTGTTGTGAGGACCCAGGTAGGCCTCGACCTCGACAATGCGGCCAACAATGGGCCCCGCACTGGTCACGCTGACCAGCAGCTTTCCAAGCAGCCTTGGGGCAACAAGCTCGGGAGGCGCTTCAAAAAACGAGCGCGTCATGAGCCGCCCCGGCAGCCGAGCTGACGCAGGCCTACGCGCGGGACTGCTGCCGTTTGGCTGGGAGTCCCGCAGCTGTTTCCCGGCGCGTTTCAATTTTATTTTTGCTGCTTGTTCCATTCTTTAATGAGCGCCAGCACTTCTTCAGCGTGGCCTTCCGGCGTGACTTTAGGGAAGATGTGCAGCAGCTTCTGGTCGGGGCCGATGACGAACGTAGTCCGCTCAATTCCCATGACTTTTTTGCCGTACATGTTCTTTTCCTTCAAAACCCCAAACTGATTGCAGACTTTCTCGTCTACATCAGCAAGGAGTGTGTAGGGCAGCTCGTACTTTGCGCGGAATTTCGCCTGGTCGCGAGGCGTATCGCGGGAGATTCCAAGAACTACGGCTCCGGCCGCCTGAATCTTCTTGAAAGTGTCGCGAAAACCGCAGGCTTCAATGGTGCAGCCAGGAGTGTCTGCCCTGGGGTAAAAGAAGAGTATGACGGGTTTTCCTGCGTAGTCGGATAGACTTACGGTCTTATCTTCGTCGGTTTGTAGCGTGAAATTTGCGACTTTCTTGTTCAGTTCCATGGGGAATATCCTCTTGAAATGCTGACGTTCATTGGAGGGCCGGTGGTGGCCATCAGGTTCGATTATTTACAAGGCGGGCATGGAGTGTCATTGAAGGTGAGAAGTCTTTTTACTGTTCGGCTCCATTGTGCGAGACGGATGTTGATGCGGTCAACAGCGGCGGCAGGTTCGGCGCTCTTAATGACTCTGCCAATAGCCGCGCAATATCCCGGTCAGGTGAAGCCGAACCAGCAGACCATGCGCGCCATTGCAGTGCTGGAGTGGAGCGGAGATGAGGAACACCCCAAAGCGAGCCGGCTGGTGCCTGTGGCGCTCTACGACGGCGACCATCTTGAAGATGCTGGCATTTATCTGGCGCGGCCTGCGCCGCTGGCTCTTTCTACCGAGGTTGAATACGAGCTGAAGGACAACGGCAAGACAACCGGCTTGTTTGTGGTGAGCACTGCAGGCCAGGAACAAGGCTCGTGGGTTGGATTTGGCGCATGGAAGCCGCTGCCCAAGCCCAAGGCGGCTGCCGCGCCCAAAATCGACAACGGCAAAGATGAATGGGGCAACGACGCCGACAACAAGCCGGTTCTGCATCGCAAGCATCACGATGACAAAGACGCTTCTTCCGACAAGAGCTCGAGCGACGATACAAATTCAAATGCGCCTGTCGATCCAGATCGACCAACGCTGCACAAAAAGACGTCTTCAAATGACTCTGACAGCGCAAGCTCGAGCACACCGACCGACCCTGACCGTCCGACATTGCACAAGAAGACTTCAGATAAGAGCTCGGATGATGATTCCGCAAGTAACGGGGCAAGCAACGGTTCGGGGCAGGTAGATCCTGATCGTCCCAAGCTGAAGAAGAAGGCCGACAAGCCGTCACAAGCGGGACGACCGATGGATGACGAAGGCCATGTTGAGTCAGTAAATACGTTGAGCGATCCTGATCGGCCAAAGTTGTCCCGCGGTAAACCGGCCGAGCAGGGCGGCAAGGTGCTTCCGACGCTGATGGGCCTCCCAGCCGATATGCACCAGGTGGTTGCGGTATCCGATGCGAAGAACAGGCCAGAGCATGTGTGGAGCTATAGTTGGGCCAATCCCGCAGACGAAGGGAACATGAAGGCTGCTATGGAAGATCTGGCTCGGGGAGCTTTGGGAATCATCCAGCCAGCACCGCTGGAAGCTCCGAAGGCCAAGACTCCAAACATGAGAACGACTTCTACCGCACGGAGGAAGGTTGCCGCACCGGCGGCGCCACCGGTTCCTGTGCCGCTGCTGGATGAGCAATTCCGCGTGTTCGAATTGGCCTATGGTTCGGGTGCAACCATGGTGCTTTCAGCGCGGACAAATGGCGAGGGGGCAAAACAGAAGTTTGTCACGCTCATCTGCCAACCGAATATTTATGGAAAGGTGACGGTGGTGTTCAAGAGCGTGACCGATGCCGCTCATCTTGATGACACACCACGGATGCGGCTTGTTGATGCGGTCGATGTGATGGCGGACAATCGTGGCGAATTGTTGTTTGAGTTGCGCGGTGCTACGCAACGGCAGTTCGCGCTTTATCGTGTATTGCGTGGGCAGGCAACTCGATTGTTTGCCACCGGCCCCGGCAGCATTGTGCAGGGCGCTGATGACGATACCGCTGTCCCACATTCATGAGATTCAAATTCACGGAAGTTGCAGCAGATGCGCGGAGCGGCCGCATCTAACGTCCTATACAATAGATGCAGGCCCCAGCGTCTTTAACGAGGTTCTTCCCCAACGATGTCAATAGCGCCAACCGTACCGTCTCTTGAATCCAATTCTGTCACAGCAGTTGAATCCGTCCCAGTAAACCAAAGCGCCACGACTGCGCATAAGGTTCCTGCAAAGCTTGAGATTCGCCTTGGCAGAGCAGCAACTACAGGGATTGGCATGAACTGGAGCTCGCTGGTGACCATCGCGATCTTTCATGTCGGCGCCCTGGCTGCCTTGTTCCTGTTTAGTTGGCAGCGCTTCCTGGTGATGTCGATTCTGTATGTGTTGGCTATCAATGTCGGCATCGGCATGTGCTATCACCGTTTGCTGACCCATCGCGGATACCACACCCCGAAGTGGGTTGAATACGTAATGTCAGTGTTTGCCACGATGTCGCTTGAGGGTGGGCCGATTTTCTGGGTTTCCACGCATCGCGTGCATCATCAGCTCAGCGACCAGGAAGGTGATCCGCATACGCCGCGCGAAGGTGGATTGTGGGCGCATGCCGGCTGGGTTCTTTTCGGCGAAGCTCTGCATGCACAGACGGCGATGTTGAGTCGATATGTGCCGGATCTTAGTCGTGACCGATTCTATGTGTGGCTTAGCAAATACCACTGGGTTCCGATTGCGGTGAGCGCGCTGCTGCTGCTGGCGGGCGGCTGGATGTGGGGCGGATGGGTGGAAGGCGTTGCGATGGTGCTTTGGGGCGTGTTGCTGCGCGTGACCCTGGGGCTGCACGCTACCTGGCTTGTAAATTCGGCTACGCACATGTGGGGCAAGCGGCGTTTTGAGACGCGCGACGACTCGCGTAACTTGTGGTGGGTAGCGCTTTTAACGGGCGGCGAAGGCTGGCACAACAATCATCACGCGCATCCTGTTTCAGCACGGCACGGGCTGGCCTGGTACGAGGTTGATCCCAATTTCTGGGGCATCTGGATCCTGTCCAAGATCGGCCTGGCGCGCAAAATTCAAGTAGCCAAGTTCGACCCTGAAAATCCCAAACCAGCCGGAAGCTAACACGCTCTCCATCGAAAAAAGTGCGGCTTAAGGTGTGCGTATTACCACACCTTAAGCCGCATTTTTCTGGTACAAGCTTTTGTGAAGAATCGCGCAGAATGCACTATTCCTTGTGCATCTTGCTGCGGAACCAGACGGAGAGAAAATACGGCAGCGCGATCAGCAGAACTACGACGCCAGCGGGAAATCCAACGTACAAATAGCTGTCGGCAAAGTTGACCTTGTGCCCGCCGCCGAGGTTCCAGATGAGCAGCGAGAAGATGGCGACGGTGGTGACGAGGAAGAAGGTGAAAAACGCCGACGCCACTGAAAGCAGCACGCCCTGAAACAGGCTGAAGCCTTCAAGTGGGAAGCCGAGAATGCTGCCGCGGCTGTGCTGGTTCTGCATCGTATGCTCCATCGCCCGATAGGACCTCTCTCGAATAGAATGTCATTCATGGCCAGCCCTGCACAAATCGAACTGTGGCACGCGGAGAAGGTCGCCACGCAAGTGAGCGTGACGCAGGCTGCCAACGGGATTCACTATGCGGTCTGGGGCGAGAACCGCATTTCAGAAACGGATCTGGAGCGGCTGGTGAGCGCAGTACCGGCAACCTTGTCGGGTGCGCTCGAGAATCGCGCCTATTATTTTGTTCCACTGGCGATTGCCGATACGGGCGACATCATGGTGGCGCCATCGTACAGCGTGGAACTCGGCGACCGCGCCATCTGCCATCGCAATACGGTGTTCGGCTCCACGGAAGCGGTGTTTATTTCAACGCGGCTGGTTGAAGACCGGTTCGGGCTGGCGTTTGAATTCTTTATCAACATTGCGCACAACTTTGTTGAGTCCGCGGGCGTGCCGGAGAGTTTTTCATCGCTGGTATGGTCGCAGGCCGAGGCGCAGGTGCGCGGTGAAACCAGCCAGGATGCATGGGAGACGCGACGCCGCGCGCAAGGGCACGACAACAGCGCCAAGACGATCGACGAGCGAGCGCGCAACAGCTATTTTGAAGCGGCGTTTGCAGATGCGCTGGCGGTTTACATGCTGTCACTGGCGGTGGATTTCGACTACCACGATCTGCGCGAGCGCGAGTATCCGCTGCTGGCCGCTCCGGCGCTGGCGGAACGGTTGCGGCACGTGGCCGGATTGTTCCCGGTGAATCAAGGCTTCGAATTCCAGATACATTACCGGCGCAAGGGGTGAGGAAAGCTCTTTGTAGCTAGCTGCTAGCTGCCAGGCAAGCATCTCTGCAACCAGGCGCAACTAAATCCGCGACCGTTGGGGCCGGGTCTGAGAAGAGGGCCATGGGATCGGGTGTTGGACGTCCGAGGAAATATCCCTGGACTTGATTTGCACCGATTTCCTGAATGACCTTGAGTTGCGCTTCGCTTTCGATACCTTCCACAATTACGTTCATGCCGAGTTCCTGCGCAAGCACGATGAGCGAGTGCACCATTGCCTTGGTTTCAGAGCTCTGCATGATCTCTTTCATAAAGGTGCGGTCGATTTTCAGAGCGTTGAACGGTAGTTTCGAGAGATAACTGAGAGCGGAGTAACCTGTGCCGAAGTCATCGATAGCGACAGATACGCCGATGTCTTGCAGTCGCTTGATTGTTGCTACTGCGTCGTCCAATCCGTTCACAATGACTGATTCCGTGAGTTCAAGCTGCAGGAGCTGTGGATTCAGCCCAGTTTTCTTAAGAACCATCTTTATTTCATCGACGAATGTGTCGCGGCCGAATTGGACGCTTGAGACGTTTACTGCAACCTCAATCGGAGTTCCAGATTTCGCTTGCCAGGACGCGCAATCCGCGCAGGCGCGCTCCAGAACCTGAGCGCCCAGGGGGATAATCAGCCCACTCTCCTCCGCAATGGGAATGAACTTCAAAGGCGGGATGCTGCCGAGGGTGGGGTGAGTCCATCTGGCTAACGCTTCGAGACGTACCAGATTCCTTGAGCCGATCTCGAATTCCGGCTGGTAATCGACGAAGATGTCCCCATCTTCGATGGCGCGGCGCAGTTGG
>Ga0265330_10000312_pt1 | contig 35043 bp, 26 predicted proteins | sample 41919metaG_FD_202083 | JGI IMG/M metagenome (GOLD analysis project Ga0265330, IMG submission 202083) | Rhizosphere microbial communities from Carex aquatilis grown in University of Washington, Seatle, WA, United States - 4-19-19 metaG | ecosystem: Host-associated > Plants > Roots > Rhizosphere...
CTGGGTAGAAGCTCAACCCTCCGTTGTGACTACGACTGGACATTTTCATCAGGAATCACCTGCTCCTCGCGCTCGAGCTCTGCCGCATATACTTGGGATTCAACCGGAAGATCACGCGCCACTTTTAACTGAAAGATTGTCTCGCCGGGACGGCTACTTATAAGAGCCACCTCCCCGCCGTGTTCCAGGGCAATGCAATGGGCTAGTGTTAATCCAAGTCCGGTACCCTTTTGCTTGCCCTCGCTCACAAAGGGCTCGAAAAGACTCTGGCGAATACTCTCAGGAACGCCCGGGCCGTTGTCAATAACGTTAATCACCATCATTTCGTTCCGTGCTTCCAGAACGACAGCGACGTAGGCGGCGGGTCGCACCGAGCGCGCAGATTGGCACGCGTTCAAGAGAAGATTCGAAATCGCTCTTTCGATTTGATTGCCGTCTACGAGCGCGGCAGTATTCGCGACATTGTCGGAATGTGTTTCGAATGTGATTCCTTCAGCATCGGGATGAGTGCGGACCAGGGCAATGGCTCGCTCAAGAAGTGTTGACATCAGCTCAGGCTGCCTGCGTATGTTGGCCCCGGTGCGGCTGAAGATCAACAGTGATTCAAGCATGTCGGTTGTTCCAATGACCGCATTCCGGATATCTGCGAAGATCTCAGCGCGTTCCTTGGCCTGAAATCCATCAGAAACTAGAAACTCGGCATTGGCGTAGATGGCCGCGAGGTAATGGCGAAGATCGTGGGAAACCGAGCTGGCCATGCGTCCGATCGTAGCCAATCGCTCGGATTCGACCACCGCCTGATTCGCCTTTTGGATTTCGCTTCTCATTGCCACGAATGCGGTACTTAATTCACGTACTTCCTGAGTGCCATGGCGAGGCACGCCGTGAGTCACGTCGCCAAGGCCAAACGCCTTCACGCTGGTTGACAGTTCTTCAAGGGGACGCGTAACCAGGCGCGATACCACCACCATCAGCGCAGTACCTGAAATAAGGGCAAGAAGGCCAACGATCACAACCATGCGGTCAATCTGGCTTATCGACTCTTCCGCAGGCTTCAATGACTTGAATACGACCAGGCGCAATGGTGTGGTTGATGCGGCAGAAAGATCTTCAGTTGCTGAAAGAAAGCGTGTGTCACCTAGCGTAAAATCTGCAGGCACCCGAGTCATACTCGAAAGCACGCCCGCTTGCCGGGCCAGTTCCGACTCTACTGAGGTATCGAACGTGCTCACGATTACTTGATCGCCGGTGAGGAACGCAGCTTCAATCCCGGTGGGTGCACTCATTTGCCGGACCGTTCGTTCAATGGATATGCCGATCACGACATAGCCAAGCAACGTTCCTTCCTTATCGCTGCCAAAATAGAGGGGACGTAGGTTGCATGCGTAAAGGGAACCGCCGTCGATAAGGTAGTTTCTTGACGATGATGCCAATAGCGCTTTGATACCCTTACGGAGCTCTTCGTCAATGGGTTTGTTCTGTGCGTACGAAGCCACGATTCTGCCGCCAGGGTCGACCAGCACGAAGAGATCAGTGCCGCTGACTTGCCAAAATTCGGCCGCACCGTCCTGAATAGTCAGATCATCGCCACTCGTCATGAGCGCTTTTAATGTGGGGAGCTTGGAGAGGAGAGCGTTTGCACGCTCCAATGCCGCAAGCCTTTCCGCCTGAAGATTCCTAAAAGTACTGACCGAACGGTCGAGATCGCGCGAAAAATTATCGGTAACTTGACGGCTCAACTGATGACGAATCAGCAGCAGGCTAAGCACCGTGACGACACCAATGATAAGTGCCATGGCGATAACCAGCAGCATATGCGTCCGAATGCCTGGTTTATCGCGCACCTTCACTACCCCCGAGGGGAATTGGTCATTTGGGTCGGGCAAGGGAAGCCGTCAAGGAACGAACTTGTATCCTGCGCCATAAATGGTGAGCAAATGTCGCGGGTTTGTGGGGTCGGGTTCGAGTTTCTGGCGCAACTTCAGAATCTGATTGTCTACCGTCCGCGTAGTGGGATAGAAGTTATAGCCCCAAACCTCGTTCAGAAGTACGTCGCGCGATAGTACACGCTCTGCATTTTCGGTAAAGAACTTCAGCAGCTTGAATTCGTGGGCAGTAATCACAACGGGGTTTCCGTCGCGCCGAATGGTCATCTTGCTGAAGTCGACTTCACAATCCCCAAAGCGAAACACCTTTTGCGTTGCGGGCTTGCGCTGTCTGCGGATTGCGGCCTGAACCCGGGCAGTTAGTTCTCGCGGGCTGAATGGCTTGGTCACATAGTCATCGGCGCCCAACTCGAGAAGAAGTACCTTGTCTGCCACCTCGCTGATGGCGCTGAGTACAATTACCGGGACCTCCGGTGCAACCTGCTTTAAGGTCTTGCAAAGTTCTCTTCCAGAAATATTAGGAAGGATGAGATCGAGGATCACTGCAACGGGAAACTCTTTGCGGAATATATCTAAGCCAGTCTGCCCATCACCGGCAATGACCGTGTCATAGTGTTCCTGCGCAAATGTTCTTTGCAGCGTTTTCTGCATGCGAGGATCGTCCTCGATAACGAGAATGGTTCCGAGGCTCCTCGCTAGTGGAAGGCTATTCTGGGCTTGAGGGACAATGTTTTGGGAATCAATCATCTCAGAGCCTTTCTTCACGAATTGTCACTCATTCGGTTCGCATTTGGCCACCGGATTTTGAGAAATTACAATCCGATGACATTTCCGGCAGTTCAATTGGTGAGCTGGATGCAAGGCTCAGCTCAGCCTCTTGCCAGAAAGCAGGAAGTGAACTGATCAGCGCGACCATCCACAATGGAAGCAGCAAGTCGAATGCGTCAGATTAAGAGAGGCCGCGCACAACGATGTAGGCCAGGAAGAAGAGAAACACTGCCATGGCAGGACTTGCTTTCAGCTTGCGCAGTTGCCGAAACAGGCCGCCATGGATTCTGATCAGTAGAGCGATTCCGGCCGAGCTGGCCAACGCCTCTTGTGATCGTCAAGTCCTGTGTAGTGCATATCGTCTCTGAGGAGCCTCCTAGGTAGTTCTCTGAATCAGCCTTACCGCTGAGTTCAGCTTTTCGCAACACCTGGTGCTCCTCTTCGACTTAGCATTTAAACAACGGGGACATTATGCATTCCCAGGTCTCAAAATCGAGACCTATTCGATTTTGCTCAGGGCAGACTTTGGGGCACGCGACCCTAGCCGCATGGCCCATCTAAAGACCGATTCTTGTCGGTTGATGGCCATGCGGCACAGCACCAAGTCCTTTTAGAGATCGCCTCCCAGGACATTTTCGACTGCCGTGATGGTGCCGAAAAGTCCATGTTGCTCGCCATCGGAGCCGGCAGTGAAGTAAAGAGCATTTGCCGCCCCAGACCCTGTTCCGCTGCCAAAAGCAATTCCCCAAAGCCCGTCGATTTTGATTGGTAAATTGGTAACTGAATCGAGCAAGCGACCCTTGAAATGGCCAGTGACGGGATCAAATACAAGGATCTCGCCACTGCCGAATTGCCCTACCAGAATGTCGTGGCTATAGGCGCCAAAGTCGGTGGGCGCCTGGGCAACGCCCCACGGCGCATTGAACCATGGACCCGATTGCAGACGATGCAACAAACGGCCGGTGGGTGAGAAGACATCGACGTATCCCATGCCTGCGCCGTCCACCTCATCGTGCTTTGCGCTGTCCTGCATGGCATAGGCAACGTAGAGGTTTCCACCTATGTTCTGGATGTTGAAAGGAGCAAAGCCTCTCGGGATTCGCTCGTCTCTGAACGCATCGTCGTCGTCGCGGTCGCGGTCGCCGTCGTGGTCGCGGTCGCCCATGCGAACTTGTTGGAAGTTTGAGTCATAGACACGGACACGCCCCTTGCGGAAGTCGGCCACATAAAGGAAATCCAAAGGTCCCAAGGTGGGATCGGTGACGGTAGCTACCGCAACGCCCTTAAAAACGGAAGCAGACTTTGTGTTCACCATGATGACCGCGGTTGTAGGCTTCACGCCGGAATTCCAACCCGAAATGGTGCCGTCCTCCGTCACAAATATGAACTTTGCCGGGAATCCGGGTGCAAGCGCAAAATTGGTTGTGCCGTTAGAGATTTGCCCTGTTGGAGTTCCACTTGCGCCAGTGCTGGTATCGCCCGGCGGAACTGTGACCACAAGCGCCGCAGGTGTTCCCGTGGCACCATACACAGTCGCCAAGCCCATGCCGTTGTCTGAAATCCACCACGGGCTGCCCGAACTTCTGGACATGCCCCACGGATTCACCAGCTTCGGATCCGTTACGGCCGCGATTCCTGGAGTATCTGCGACGAGATTGGTTTGCTTGTAATGCTGAACCTGCTGGGCGGAAAGGAAGGTTGAAAGTGAGAGCAGGCCGACCGAGGCAATGCTCAAGCCGCGTGCCAAGGCACGTTTTCCGGCGTTCCCCATGTGATTCCTCCACTTTTGTTGTGTTTTGTTTTGACCGGCCAGGGCCGCCGTATCTGGTAGCGCTCCGGTCCCGCGCTTAAACGACAATAGATTGAGCGCGCTTAGCACTTTGTCATTGAATTGTCATTTGATTGCGAAAAAATGAGTTTCCCACGAGTCACTATGTCGCCGATGCGCTCATCGAAACATTGATCGAGGTTCCAAGGGACTGGACCCTGGTCGATTCGCTGGCGAACACGAAGTAGCATCGCGAAGCCGAGTGCCGCGGAACAATCTGGCTTCAATTCGGCGTCACCCGATCTGCTGAACCCATTGGCTTCGCCTGGCGGGCGCCTCGAAGGGATCTGCGAAATACTGTGTCTCGTGGACGACTTTACCGTTGCGGAACTCCATGATGCTCACCGTGTATGCCAGTTGTCCCTGGTAATCGATTGTGTATTCCGTGATCCAGAGGTCACCTTTTCCTAGAATTCGCTTGACGTTAAAACCTGACGGCTTGCCGGGGTGATGACTCCGCAAGGCCTGCAAATTGGCTCGCCCGAGGATTCGCTCGCCAGACTGGGGATAGACACAAATGGCATTGTCATCGTAAATATCGTGTTCCGCATTTGCGTCGCCGACTGCCGATGCATGCCAGTGCGCATTCAGGGCTTCACGTATTTGTTCCTCATCCATGGATTGCTCCCGTAGTTATTGGTTTCAGGCTGACTCGCATTGTGGGGTGAAACCGGGGACGCCTGTCCTCACTACTTCATTGAGCCCTTGCCTGGTTTCAATGCGATTGATTTCGTTCAATGCCTATGTTGAGCGGTATTCTCGTCAGCCGAAGATAAGAAGATTCAGTCATGGGGCGCCTCCGCGTTCCATTGCGATCTCCATCACTCGTTGGATTTGAAGTTGAGGGACTTGGTCTCAAAAAGAACGACTGCGAGTCCGTCAATGGAATTCCTGGGTTCCGGATGGATTACCGGTAAACCGTCGCCAACTCGGAAGTTATAGGTTGGTAAACTTCGTGCATCTGCGCTTTTCAGCCTTAGCGTCTGAAAAACGGCAAGCCGTTGCGGCTTCGAAGTTCAAAGAGACTTGCAGGACAAGTGTGAAAATGCTGCGGAATGGTCAACGGTGAGTTGGAATTTATAAATTGCTTTCCCTCGGGGGCTAAAGCCCCGTTCATTTTGCAGGCGTTTTATGTACGGGCTAAAGCCCGTACCCTTCAGCTAAGGCCCGTACCCTTCAGCTAAGGCTCGTACCCTTCTTCAAAGGCCCGAACTCTTCAAGACATTACCATCAAAGGAATTCTATACAGCCTGTGTCGCTTGCTAGTTTTCGGTGGGCATCTTTGACGCGTTGTCTACGACCAAGGTTTCTACATTGTCTTTGCGGTTTTCGAGTTGCAATCCCAATTGCTCCTGCAAGGCTCTCTGCCACAACGTGAACGCATCGGTTCCCAACTCGGGTTGCATGTTGACGCGAAAGTCGAAGACACCGGGCAAGCCTGTTTTATCCAATACCGGAACCGGGGGACCGCTTGCACGGACGGGGACGCCTGGATCTTGTGCCGGCGGTATCGATAATTTGATGGCCAGCAGGTCGGCAAACTCGCGCATGCTGCCGTGAAAATGAAATTCGCCCGCGGGGCCTGGCGATTCTCCATCGCTGGCCGGATGGATTCTGGCGCCGGATTTGCTGACAGCCAGTACATACACGCGCATCTCCCGCGTCTGGCGGTGTTCTTTTAAATTGAACCTTTCGGTGAGGAGATTTCGCAACATCGGTTCCATCTGCTGCCGGTTGCCGGATGCGGCTCTTGCCTGGATATCGTATTCGTTGCGGTCAAGCCAGCCGGGGCCGGAGATTTGATTGAGCTGCAGATGAAATGCCTCCGCGATCAGGCGCTTCAGCGTGGCGTTTCTGGCTGTGAGTCCGGTGGCCGAATATGCAAATTGATTGTTGTAGTCGGGGCCCACTTCATGTTGGCTCGGCCTCACGGAGGCGACTTCAAACGCCTGACCGAGCGTGACGGTGGCCGGAAGTGCGAGGCAGAGGAGAAGGGGCAACGCGCGCATGGCACACAGCATATACCCGCCGGATTATGCACTGGCAAATTTCAGGCTGAAGCAAAAAGCCCCTCAGGCAGAGGGGCCTTTTTGCTGGAATAAAATGCAGGAGTCTTAACCGGCTTTTTCAAGCAGGCAGAGGCTCAGATCGCGGCGCTCGACCATGTCCTTGGTGATTTCAAGATCGCGCACGCGCTTGTTGCTTGGCAGGTGGTACATCAGGTCGAGCATAAGCTCTTCGAGAATCATGCGCAGGCCGCGAGCACCCACCTTGCGAGCAAGAGCTTCTTTCGCTACAGCGCAAACGGCCTCATGCGTAAAGTGCAGGCGAACGTTTTCATACTCGAACAGACGCTGGTACTGCTTGAGAATTGCGTTCTTCGGCTTGGTAAGGATTTCGATCAGCGCGTTTTCGTCGAGCTCGTCGAGAATGCCCATGACCGGAAGACGTCCGACAAACTCGGGGATCAAACCATACTTGATGAGATCTTGCGGTTCAGTTTTGCGCAGCAGTTCGGTGTCGCGATGCGACTTAGTGGTTTGTTCGGCTTCAACCTCGCCACCGCGGAAGCCGAGCGCCTTTTTGCCGACGCGACGACCGACTACGCGTTCAAGACCGACGAAGGCGCCGCCGCAGATGAACAGGATGTTGGTGGTGTCGACGGCGGTGAACTCCTGGTGCGGATGCTTGCGCCCGCCCTGCGGAGGAACGTTGGCAACGGTGCCTTCGAGAATCTTGAGCAGTGCCTGCTGCACGCCTTCGCCTGAAACGTCGCGGGTGATGGAGGGGTTCTCGTCTTTGCGGCCGATCTTGTCGATTTCGTCGATGTAGATGATTCCCTGCTGGGCGCGGTTTACATCGCCATCGGCGGCCTGCAGCAGCTTGAGGATAATGTTTTCGACATCCTCGCCCACGTAACCAGCCTCAGTCAGCGTGGTGGCGTCGACAATCGCAAACGGCACATCGAGCATCTTAGCCAATGTATGCGCCAACAAAGTTTTGCCGGAACCGGTTGGTCCCACGAGCAGAATATTGCTCTTGGCCAGCTCAACTTCGTTGTTCCGCACCTTGTTCATCTGGATGCGCTTGTAATGGTTGTAGACGGCGACGGCGAGTTTCTTCTTGGTCTGGTCCTGGCCGATGACAAAGTCGTCAAGGAAGCTTTTAACGTCTTGCGGCTTGGGCAGGTGCCCGGCAGCAGCTGCAGGTGTCGCTTCGCCACGGTCGTCTTCAAGAATCGAATTGCAGACGGCCACGCATTCGTCGCAGATGTACGCCCGCGGGTAGTCACTGGGCGACGAGATCAACTTGGCAACAGCATCCTGCGACTTGTGGCAAAACGAGCAGCGTAATGCTTCTTCGGGTCCCGTACGCGGTTTCATTTAGCTTAGCTCCCTCTGGACTTGCTCGTCGTTCTAACGTTCCGGCCGATTACGTACGCGGCCTGTCAATGATTTCGTCAACAATACCGTACTCTTTAGCTTGCTGCGCATTCATGATGAAGTCACGTTCGACATCGCGCTCAATACGATCGAGCGGCTGGCCGGTGTGGTGCGCCATGAGCGTGTTGGTAATTTCGCGGATGCGCAGGATTTCGCGTGCATGAATGTCGATATCGGTAGCCTGGCCGCTCAACCCACCCATGGAAGGCTGGTGAATCAAAATTCTGGAATTGGGGAGAGCAAACCGCTTTCCTTTGGTTCCTGCCAAAAGTAAGAATGCGCCCATGCTGGCCGCCTGCCCAATGCAGTAGGTGACCACGTTGTTCTTGATGAACTGCATGGTGTCATAAATTGCCAGCCCCGCGGTAATGGATCCGCCCGGGGAGTTGATGTAGAGCGAAACGTCCTTTTCAGGATCCTCTCCCTGCAGGAAGAGCATTTGCGCAACGATGAGATTGGCCACCTGGTCGTCGATGGGGGTGCCAAGAAAGATAATGTTGTCGCGTAGCAGACGGGAGTAGATGTCGTAGGCGCGCTCGCCCCGGCTCGTCTGCTCTACCACCATGGGAACCAATGCCATTGAATATTTTCCCGCTCTCGTTGTTAGGGCCGCTTAGCCCGTTCCAGTTGACCGCCCGCCTTGCTTTGGTTCCGTAGTGCCGGACGGTGTAATCCAGCTTGCAAGCGCCCTAACCGGGCAGTCTTTCGTACAACAATGAAGCCGTTTTTTCGCGACGCAATTGTTCACGGATTCTAGCGAGTCCACCGTCCTGAGTCAATCGCACTTTCAGGGTATCCACGGGCTCGCCGGACTGCATGGCAGCCAACTGAATTTCCTGATCCATCTCTTCATCGCTAACCGTAAGATTCTCTTCGTTCGCAATGCGATCCAGGATGAGCGATGTCTTGACTTCGCCGAGTGCGCTGTCGCGCTGAGCACCACGCAGGCGAGCGAAATCGAGCTTCCGCATCTGTTCCGGATTCATGCCCTGTGCTGCCAATGCGCGAAGACCGCGCTCCAGGCGGGTGTCAATTTGCTCCTGCACCAAAGACTCAGGAACCGGGAAACTGAACTTCTCAATAAGCGCGGCAAACAGCTTGTCTTTCGTCTCGCCTTCAATGCTACGCTTTTTGCGGTTGGCCATGTATTCGCGAACGCGTTTTTCGAGATCCGCATAGTTCTCGTAGTTGCCAACTTCCTTGGCGAAATCGTCGTTCAGTTCAGGAAGCGTCCGCTTCTTGATGGCTTTGACTTCGACTTCGTAGGTGACGGTTTTGCCGGCCAAACGCGGCTCAGAATACTCGGCTGGATAGATAACTTCAGCCTTCAATTCCTGGCCGGCCTTGGCACCACGCAGGGCAGTGGTGAATGCCTCTACCGTGTCTTTGCCGCCGATCTCGACCAGTGCATCTTCACCGGCTACGGGGGCGGCGTCGGTTTCGCCTTCAACCTGGCCCTTGTAGGTGATTTGCGCCCAGTCGCCATCGGCAAGGGGGCGATCTTCTTCGACAGGTTCGATGGTTCCGCGTGACTCGCGCAGGCGCTCGATTTCCTGCTGGAACTCTTCTTCAGTGACTTCAGTGGATGGCTTTTCCACAGTAACGCTCTGGTAGCCCTCAATTGAGAAGTCGGGCACGTATTCGAACACCGCTTTTACGTGCAGCGGGGTGCCTTCATCCAGGGTGAGATCCATTACCTGCGGTTGGCCCACGGGCCTGACGCCCTGCTCGCGCACGGCCTGGTTAAATCGCTCCGGCAGAAGTGTGTCGATGACTTCTTTGCGGATTTCGGTGGCAAAGCGCCGACGGACGACCGAGTCGGGCGTCTTGCCGGGACGGAAGCCAGGAATCTTAGCGTACTTCTTATAGTTGGCGGTAACGCTGCCAAAGGCCTTTGCAACCTCATCCGCTGGGACATCGATAACCAGCTCGCGGGTACACTCGGGGTTCAGAATCGGGCCATGATTATGGCCTTCGTGGTTATGTTCGTGGTCGGCATGATCATGACCGGTAACAGCCTCAGCCGATTCGGGCTGGTTACCTTCAAGGGTTTCAGTAGAACTCAACGTTTTGCCTTCCAGGCGCGCCCTGCGCCGATGAAAATTCCGGTTTCTCGTTCGTCAAAATATCTGCGAATGCCCATGCCGCCCATTCTCGATCATCGCCTTCTGACCGTCGCATTGGGCTGTTGCGCAAGGCGGAACCAGCTCCGTTGTGGCTCCGAGGAGTCGCTTCCTTCATGGTAAGAGGGTTTGCGGTCAGGGTCAAACCGGCCAGGGGTTTCCTAAAGAGTAAAGGACCGCGAAAGGTACGTTACCGTTCAGTGACCTGCGGCTTGCGCACATAAGGCAGAAATCGGGGGTGGGCGGCGCCAACTCTATCGTAGTAGCTGCGCGCCTCGGCAAGGCTCAACTGGCCGTTGACCGTGAGGCGAACCTCGGAAGCGTCTGCGTCTTCCTGGCCGTCGTCTTCCCACCAGCAGATGGGGCACAGGCCCAGCGCGTTGGGCGCTTGCAGCGTTTTATGGCCGCAACAGGGACATCGGAAACGTGCTACGACACTCTCCACAAAAGAATAGACGACGTTGCAGCGTAAGGGATTACATCATAAGCTGCGCGATGATGGACGGAGTTGCGCCGGCGACTCCGGGCAAAGATCGGTTGAACGTATTTTATGAAGATCCAGATCCTTATTGGATTGAGATGAGCTGGACAGAGGCGAAGTAGGCGGCAGGCGCGCCAAAAAAGAACAGGCCGGAGTTTGCCCAGTCCGATCTCAGACTGATCACAAAGTTTGGCGCTTGAACGAAATCGAGAGGCGTCCCTCAGGGGCTAAAGCCCCACTCATTTTGCAGGCGTTTATGTACGGGCTGAAGCCCGTACCCTTCAAAACTACACTTCGGATTGCGTATTTCTACATGATTAAAACAGGCCGGGACTCTGCCCGGCCTGTTCTGTCATTCAATATCAAATCAGGTTCTACGGGACAAACACCTTCAGGCGAACGTGCCAGGTGGTGCGTTGTCCCGGCTTGAGGCGCGCCATGCCGGTGTCCATGCCGTTCCACTGTTTGCCGAATGGGTCGTTGAAGTTGTACTGGTCTTCAATGGCCACAAATTTCGCTTTTGCCGGCGTGAAGGCTTCAACGGTGTTGATCTCGGGTGAAACGCCATCAACTTCGACGCCGTAATGCGCTGCCGGATCAACGACCTTGACCACGATCACGCCATTCGTCCTTTCAAAGTGGCACCAGTTCTCGTCGTAGAATCTGTCGCCGAGGACCATTCCTTCAGGAGCACGCCAGTCATTTACGGTCCCGTCTACGTTGACGAGTTTGCCGGTCGGGATCATATCGTCGCTGCGATCCATCTCAGAAAACTGTGCGCCCGGAATATGGACGCGTGCCTGCGCACGGTCGCCCGAGGGCAAGCTGAGATAGGGGTGCCAGCCAATGGCGATGGGTTCAGCCTCTTTGCCCACGTTCTTTGCAGCAACCTGCACGTCAACCGCATCCGCGGTCATGGAGACGGTCATGACCAGATCGGTGCTTGAAACCCAGCGTCCGCCAAAGTCGCCCGCGTGGAGAATGCCGCTGACCTGCTCGCCGCCCGGGATTTTTTGGGTGCGGACGTCCTGGAGCTTGGCCTTGAGAATCAGCCCGTGCATGGCATGTTTTTGAGCACCTGGCTGACGGCCTGAAGTGTTGCCCGGCAGCGACAGCGTATGGCCTTCCCAGTTGACGTTCACGGTCTTGCCATCGGCCGCAACCTGGCCGCGAATACGATTCGCATAAGGCACCAGGATGGCCGCGCCAAATCGGTACCCACTGTCGCCATTGGCGTTGTCTTTAACGTCGAGCATGTCTTTGATGGTGGGCAGGTCTGGCGAGTTCAGCACGTTGACTTCGCCTTTACCGGGGAAGTTTGCCGTGATCTGGAGAACTTCCATGCCGCGGCCCGGCGCCACAGTCACGCTGGTGAACTCAGGCTTGGCGCTGTTGGTTGCAGCACGTTTGATCGTGACAACTTTTTCGCCGTTGATCTCAATCGCGTCCTGCGCGCGGCAGGCGGGAACGAGCAAGCCCGCAATCACCATCGGCAGGGCTCCGGAAAGTAAAGCAAAATTACGAATGCGGTTCATCCCAACGCTCCAATCTCTGATTCCTGTTCTGATTGATTACCGGCCGCACAATACGAGCGCGTACTTTGCAGTTCAACGAGCCCTGATGCCTAGTGCAGCCGATAAAGGCCTGTTCATAAGCCGGAGCCATTCTATCGGAGCCGCCCGCGCTCTCGTGGAAGGGCGACAAACAATCTTGACATTGGTCTGACCATCCGTATAGCCTTTGCCTGCTCCGATTCCCGACAAACTTCCAGCACGCAACCATCAATCGACAGCATTACAAAGGGGGCCAAACCCGTGGTATCGCTCAACAGGCGTGTCTTCATTGCAACTTCTGCCGCTTCGCTGGCGGCAACTTCAATTGGCAGACTGCCTGCGCAGGTGAGCGGCGCAAGCCGGCCCTGGTACGACGCCATGCGCCGATGCGGACACCTCAATTTCAATGAGCAGGACCCACTCACAATGAACGTAGAGGCATGGACCGATTACTTCGTCGGGCTGAAAGTGGACACGCTGATGCCCAACGGCGGTGGCATTATGGCCTTTTACCCGACAGCAATTCCGTTCCACCACCGCAGCCAGTTTCTGGGTACTCGCGACCTGTTTGGAGAAACGGTGACGGCGGCTCGCAAACACAACATTCGCATTGTTGCCCGCATGGACTGCAACTATGCGTACGAAGATGCATTCCAGGCACATCCGGAATGGTTCGAGTTCAACAAAGATGGCTCGCCCAGGCGCCACAGTGAATGCCCATGGCTATACAAAACCTGCCTGTTCAGCAACTACTTTACCGAGCAGATGACTGCGATCTACCGCGAGTTAAGCGACCGTTTTGCTCCCGATGCGTTTTACACAAATGGCTGGCCGGGCACGGATGCTCCCGGAGTTTGTTATTGCCAGAACTGCCAGAAGATTTATGGCGAACAGACTGGCGGCGAGCCCCCGCAGTGGCCGGACACGCGCAGCGATATCTACCGCAAGTATTACGAGGTATACATGAACCGCGTAACCAGGGTGTGGGCGCTATGGCAAAGCACCTCGATGGAGAAGACTTCAAACTCGGTGTACGCGGGAAACCTGAGCGGCATTCGAACTGTGAAGAACGTGAATCGAATGGGTAAAGACGCTGCATGGTTCTACGCCGATAACCAGGGTCGATCAGGCGATACCTCAATATGGATGTGCGCGCAGGAAGGGCGCCTGGCCCGGGCGGTCGCAGGCAAACGCCCGGTGACGAATTCAGTGGGCTCGTATGCGAGCGGCACGCCCGGCTGGCGGCACACCAGCAAAACGAAAGAGGAGACAACGTTGTGGCTTGCGCAGGCAGTTGCCAGCGGAATGGTGCCGAGTTATCACTGGCTGGGCAGCAGCCCATTGGACACGCGATGGAAGGAGACAGGGCGCGCGTTCTATAGCTGGCTGGCGCAGAACGAAAACCACTTCAGGAATGGCAACACAATCGCGAACATTGCCGTCCTTTATCCGCAAGCCACCATTTCTTTCTACGCAGCGAACGGGGCGCGCGAACGCAAGCTTAACGGGCAGGCGATCGACACGACCGATTATCTGGAGGGCCTGTACGCGGCACTGGTGGAAGGACGATTCCTTTTCGATTTTGTACACCAGGAGAACCTGAACCCGGATGTGCTGAAGAAATATCGCGTGCTGCTGATTCCGAACGCCGCCTATCTTGGCGATCACGAGTGTGAAGCGATCCGCGCCTATGTTGCTTCAGGCGGATCGGTGCTGGCTACTTTTGAAACATCGCGATACAACGAGTGGGGAGAACAGCGCGCCGATTTCGCGCTGAAGGATATTTTCGGTGTGAGCACAGCGGGCGCCTTGATTGGGCCGTTTGGCAACAGCTATATGCACAAGGACAAGGCCCACCCCGTGCTCGACGGCTATGACGGAACCGAGATCCTGCCTGGACCGGAGTTTCGCGTGCCCGTGACTCGCATTGGCTCGGAAGAAAATTACTTGAGCGTAATTCCGAATTACCCGTCGTTTCCCCCCGAAATGGTTTACCCGCAGGTTCGCAAAACAGATGAGCCGGCCGCGATGTTCCGGCAGCTAGGCTCTGCGCGTATTGCGTATTTCCCTGGCGATATCGATCGCACATTTCTGCGCAGCGGGCATCCGGACTTCAGCAAGTTGCTCATCAATTCAATTCATTGGCTGATGAATGGGGCGGAAGCTCCCGCGCAAATTGCAGGGGACGGGCTGGTAGAACTTTTTGCATGGGAAACCGAGCCGGGTTTTGCATTGCACCTGCTGAACTACACCAACCCTGGATTGACTCATCCTTTCGTATCGAAGTTTTATCCCACCGGTCCCCATCGCGTGACGTTCCGCGTTCCGGATGGCCGCAGGATCGGGTCTGTGATGGCGTTACGCGAGGGCTACAAACTGGAGTTCAAGCAGGCAGGGGCGGAGGTCACTTTCGAGATTCCGCGGGTGGTAGATTACGAGGTTGTTGCGCTGACATAGGGGCGTCAAATTGCGCATCAAGCAAAGGTGAGACCGAAATCTGGCGCTGAGTCGGCCGTCCAAGGTCATAACGGAACGCGGCATTGCGACGCTCCGGGGGAGCCCACTTCATCCAATCTGTAATTGATCAGGTTGTCTGACCTTGGAGCACGCGTTGAGCTGAAGGTACTCTCCTGGCACACGCTGGCCTGCTTCTGGCTTTGAAAAGCGATTTAGGGCCGATTTGGGACTAACTTTTCAATCGCTGGTGCATTACACTGTTGGAGCTAATTCGATCGCGAATTTGTGCGTGCGCAAACCCGGTCGATCACAGGATCTCCAGGGAAATGCCAGTTATCCAAGTTAGTAACTTAGTAAGCTCCAGTATGACTGCGGCGAAATAAGAAGGGAGCACGGTTCGACAGAATGACAGCAACCACATCCTCCAGGCAAAAACCGGTTACATCCATGATCAAGCGGGTTACCAAGCTGTCTATCAGCGAGGAGATCGCGCGCCAGATTATGGACTTGATTGCTGACGGCACATTGAAGCCGGGACAGCGGCTGTTATCTGAGCGGGAACTCTGCGGGCTATTTGGGGCCAGCCGCTCTTCGCTTAGAGAAGCATTGCGCTGCCTGTCGATCGTGGGCGTGCTTAACGCTCGTGTCGGCGAAGGCACGTCGGTTGCCGAAGACGGCGGCAAGTTCCTGCGCAAGATCATGGAGTGGAGGCTGATCAGCGAGAACCACGACATTGAGAATCTGCTTGAAGTCCGCATCGCGCTGGAAGGTGTTTCCGCAGCGAATAGTGCGCTGCACGCCACGCCTGAAGATATCGAGAAGGCCCGCAAATTGCTGGACCAGATGAAAAGGGCGCTGAAAGACAAGAAGCAGTTCGCCATTCTCGATTTGGAATTTCACATCACGCTGGCCAATGCATCAGGAAATGCGGTGCTGTCGGACTTGATTTCGGTGATCCGCAGCCAACTTGCCAGAACGCTGAGCAGAGTTCTCAAATTGCCCAATGCCCTTCCCTTGTCGCTCAAGGAGCATACCGCAATTCTGGACGCGATTGAGCGCCACGATGCGGAAGGAGCCCGTAATGCCATGCACGCCCATTTGGATGCTGTGCTCATTCGCTACGCAAAGGCTCTCGAGGCCGGTGATGGCGCAAAGGCGGAGCAGAATGGCACGGTGCGTATTGCAAAGAAAAGAGCGCGCAGCGCGAGTTAGCCACGCTGTAACTTAATTGACGAATCAAAGCAAGAAGCCCGACCGGTGATCGCCGGCCGGGCTCTTGTTTTGTGTATTCCGATTATCAGGCTTGTCGCTTGTAGATGGCGTAGTACGGCTGGTTCGACAGCGTTGCGTTTAACGCCGGATGAAACCAGGCTGCCTCCGCGCCACCGCGAAGCTCGAAGTAATACTCCAGCGGATAGGGAGAGTTTGTGTAGTCTGCCGGAATGCTGGCCGTGTAACCGCCGCTGCCAGGTTGCAAGTCCATTGAGAGCCAGCGTTCGCCCTGATTCACATGCCGATAGTGCAGGCGCGCTGACGCAACAGGCGCGGAACCCTGCGACACCTGCAGGCTTAGCGGCAATGCCTGGCCTGGATGGAACACATGCGCAGGAGCGTGGCGGGCGGTGTCGGGCACGCGGGATGGCGGAGTGGTGGCAGCCTTGATGGCGCGCTCAGCGTGCTCCGCAGCAGCGGATGCTGCCGGCGGATTGGCAAGGCTCTTCTGCATTGCGTCCACGTCGGCATCGATGGCGGGGAGGCGATCGGCCCAGCTTCCGCGGCGAATCTGCGGGCTGCCGTAGCTGATGTCGGCCATGTATACCTTTGAAGCGCGCTCTGCCATTTTGGCCCACAGGTCGCGTCCCTTTTTGTACTGCGCCAACGCAAGCTCGCCGGCTTTAGCGTTGCCGGATTGTTTGAAGATTTCGTAGTAGGTAGCGCTACGCAGTTGAGCCGCGAAGAATCCGCCAAGCGCGTTCATGATCAGGACGTCTTCTTCAATGCGGCGGAACTCGGGAGAACTGGCGCCGCGAGCCTTGCCGCGCGCGGCTGTTAGCGCTTGCGTTGAGGCATCGATCATTGCATCCACCAATTGCGCAGCTTCAACCGGAGAATATTTTGGGCTCGCGTTGCCGTTGAGAAGATCCTGCACATGCTCGACCACGGTAGAGAACAATTGCGGATCGAGAGGGCTGACGGTTTCAAAACAGCGCGGTGCAGGCGAATCATAAAAGAGCCGTCCTGGAGCAGTTCCGGCAATGGGCATGTTGGTGGTGATCTCAACCCACCAGTCGTGATGAGAAGCGGAGACCAGGTGCGCCGAGGTGATGAGCGGCAAAATGCGGCTGGAGTTGGCAAGAGCAGTTTCAATTGGTTCAGCACCGATGCCGAATGCGGAACGCAGGCCGCGCCGCGTAGTTTCAAGCGGCGTATCCGGGTTGTAGAGCTTGCGACCCCAGACGCGATAGTAGTACTCGTATTTCTGGTAATCGTATTTCGGACTCAAAGACGCATCGCCATAGGCACAGCGGCTGCCGGCATGACCTGAACCTTCGCGACCTTTGAAGGTCAACGGTTCCATGAGGTCGATACCCGCCGCACCGCAAAAATGCGATGTGCGTCCGTAAGCGGCGGCCATCTCAGGATCGGCTGAAAGCAGATGGCGCTGCGTGCCGGGCCACAGCCGATAGAGTACCTGTGCCTTGCTGCCCTCGTAGAAAAAATCGCCGTAGCCATAGCGCGTAAAGGACCTGGCTCCGCTGCTCAGGCTGAAAGGCGTTTGCTCTGCATTGCGCGTTTCTTTGGGAATTTCGAGCGCGCGAATATCGGACTGGTTATAGCCGAGACTCTGATGCTCCGCTGAATATTTTGCGCCGAGTTTGATGGGCATTCCCGTGGCCACGCCGATGTCGATCATGGTCTGGTTCACGCCCTTGGCATGCATGTCGATTTCAACGGTGCGACCGCACTTGGGGAAGACTTCAAATAGCGTCTTCCAGAAATCCCAGCTGCCTTCCGGAATTCCGCTTTCACCGTGAACGCGCATGGTTACGCCCTGAATTTCAGGACACTCCTTGAGAAGGATGGCGAGCGCATCGCGACAATAGGCCGCATGCGTTTCCGGAGTGAGTCCCTCGATGTTGTGGTAAGCATTAGGGCTATCCGTCCACTGGTAAGCGTGGGTCCAGATGCCGAGTTGGAAGTGAAGACCGCGCGCGCCGGTTTCCGCGGCAATGAACTTGAGCGCGGCGAAGTTCTTTTCGCGTTCTTCATCGCTCAATGGAACGGGCGCGGGCAGCCGGTTGCCCTTCTCGTCGGCGAGCTGCATAACGCGCACGTTCTCGTAACCGGGCACCTTTACCAGATATGGATAAGGCAGGTGAAGGTAATCGTTGGTTACGCCGCGCGGGAAATCGTATTCGAGCCCATAGGCAAAACAGAATCGATTGAAGCGCGCCGCCACCAGGCCATCGAGATAGCCGCGCCAGAAATCCTGGTCGTAATACCATGGCTTGTCTGAAATTTCGCTGCAGAAATATCGGCTGACGCAGCGAACGCTGTTAGCAGGCTTCTCTTCAACCGCTTCAGATAGATGTAGCGCAGAATCGGGATCGGGCCCGTGTTCAACACGCTCCGCGAGTTCAAGCAGTCCGTATACATAGCCGAGAGGATCAGTACCGGCGACAAGGATTGCGGGAGCGCTTTGAAGATGTCCCGGGGCGAGGAAGATGCTTTCCGTCGTCATTTGAGCCTTGGGCTGAGGAAAGCCTTTGGCATGATCTGACGATGCGCCCGCAACCACGATGCAGGAATTTGCACCTTTCGCTTCGTCGGTCGATTGCACGATCTGACAATTGACGCCCTTGGCTGCGAGCGCCCTGCGGAGTTGCTCAGCTGCCCGCTTTACGGGCCCGCTTGCCGCACCAGAATCGTTGGCGTCGATGAGAATTGAAGTCCGGCCGCCTGGCGCTGCAAACGCGGTGCGCGAAAGCCCAAGGACTGAAGCCGCACCAGCGGCCTTAAGGAATTGCCTGCGTTCAATGACTGCAGATGGATCAGCTTTCATGAATGAATCTCCTCAATACCGGGACAACTTCGATTACGGTTAAGTCAATGCTGGTGCAGATGCACGAAAAAATGTCCGAGCGTGCATCGCAAGAAATGTATCAGAGATTGTGAATCGGGCGTGCTGAACAACGGCACGCCCGAGGTTGAAGTCTTAAATTGTTTGCTGGTCCTAGAAGATGACCTTGAAAGCACCTTGCATGATGCGCGGATCCTGTGCAGATTTCACTTGGCCGAATGTACTGGACGTCGGGTTGGATACGCCCGGGGCATTGAAGTTGGGATGGTTGGTTACGTTGAAAGCTTCAACGCGCAAGTCGACATTGACCCTCTCCGTCGCTTTGAACTTACGGCTGATTGAGCTGTCAACGTCAAAGTAACTCGGCGACCTGAGCATCAGGTGGCTCGCGTTGCCAAAGGTTCCGAGCGGATTAACAGAGAAGGCCGCGGGGTTTACGAACTGATAAAGTTTCGACGAGCGGCTGGTATTGATGTACAGAGGCACGCCGGCATTCACATTGGGCCGATCGAGACCTATGCCGGTCAGCGAACGGTCAGTGCCATCGAGCGGGTTGATTGGCAGGCCTGATGAGAAACGAATAAGGGGTGCGATCTGCCAGTCATTCAAAAGGAACGAGGCGAAGCGATTTGTGGACGGAGAGTGGCTGAAGTACACAACGCTGGCGTTGAAGAGCTGCGGTGCGTCATAGGTGCAGGGGCCGTAGTCGCCCTTCGGGTTGGCCGGGTTTTGAATGGTGGGGCCGCCCAAAGAAGTGACCGGGACAACACCATGGCAGCGCGAGTAAGTGTAGTTGGCGAGGATGGTGTAGTTGTTGGAAAGGCGATGGTCGATCGATGCCAGCACGCCCTCATAGTTTGCGCTAATGCCATTAAAGCCCAGGTCTGTCGCGGAGAAATACTTGCCCTGTGTGGGATTGATCAGGCTGAGGAACCGGCGAGCTTGTGTGTTGCCCGTGCCGGAACATGCGGTGCCGTTGGCCCCAGGAGCGACGGTCAACGCTCCGCAAGTTCCGGGACCAGTCCACGTACCAGGGATATAGGTGGCAGGATTGATTTCGTTGCCTACCATCAGATGCGAGGTTTCGTTCCCGAGGTAAGTAATGGACGCGATCCAGTTTTGCCCAAACTGATGCTGAATGCCCAGGTTCCATGTTTCCAGGGTCGGAGGCAGTGAGCGCGGCTCGAGGAACGTGTCTGTAGCATTTTGCGGGAACACGTAGCTCGACGGGGGGAACAACGGCAGCGGGAAGGGATTGCCTCCGGGAACGTTGGCCCACGGATTGTGGAAGGAATACGGGCCGCTGCTTTCGGTGACAGTCACGCCCCATGGTGCATTCTGGCCGGTAATGCGGTAAGTGAGGAAAGTGGCCAGCGAATCATAGAGGATGCCGCCGCCGATGCGGACGGTGGTGCGTCCGTCACCCTTTGGATCCCACACGAAACCGAGGCGCGGGGAGAGGTTGAGCCAATGGTCGGCAGAAAAATTCTTAGTGACGCCTGGATCGCCATAGTAATACTGGCCGACCGGGCCATTGGGGAACACGGTGCTTGGCTTTCCTGAAATATAGCCTTGCAGCGAGAAGACGCTGCCGCGATTGAAGTAGTCTTGCGGCAGCAGAGTGGGCTCCCAGCGCAAGCCAACATTCATCACCAGGTGCGAATTGAGACGCACCGTGTCCTGCACATACATTTCGAAGAGCGTCTGACGATAGGAGTAGTCCTGTTGCAGCGTCTGCGTGAAGCTGGGCATGGTGCCGGTGAGGAAATCGAGCAGCGGGTCGTTGCTGTAAACACCTGTAAAGCTGAACGTGCCGGAGTCGTTGTACTCGTCGTTCTGATTATTCTGGGTACGAAGCACTTCTCCGCCAAATGCAATTTGGTGTTTGCCGCGAGTGATATCTATGTCGTCAGCTTCCTGGTAGGAGGTGACGCCCCATTTGGAAAAGCCGCTGCCACCAGTGGTGAAGCTGTTGCTCACAGCCAATTGCAGGTTGTCCTGTGCAAGCGGCGGAGTCCATATGTTTTGAACGCCAAGTTTGGCAGGATCGATCCCGTTGGTATTTGGAAAGCGGGCCCATCCTCTGCGCCCGAATGTGAAGTGAAACGAGTTAAGGGTAGTGGGGTTAATGGCGTACGTCTCGCCGATTACCATTGTTTGCGGTTTTTCAATAACGCCGAGGGTCGTGGTGTAAAGGTAGTTGGTTGTGCTGAAGGGTGCCGGCTGGTTGTAGTTGTCATGCAGATAGCGCCCGTAAAGTTGATTCTTCTGATTGATGGTCCAATCGACACGAGTAACGTACTGGCGCGCATTGTAGACAACCGGAACGCCATAGCGGAGATTGCCGCACTGATCTGTTTGTGAGACGGGGAGATACTTGGTGGCAAAGAGAACCGTTGACGGATCGAAACGAGTTGGGCTTATGAAGTTTGTGGGTCCAAGGCTCGCGCCGGTCTGCGGGTCCTTGATGGCGCGGGCTTTGCCGTTTGCCTGGCAGGCAGCGCTGTCGAGAACGCTGAAGTCACCATTGAGCGCGGCCTGGGTGGGAATTACCGAGCTGCTACCTGAAGGATCCTGGCGAAGAATCGTTTCCTGAACACCGCCAAAGGCGAACAGCTTGTTGGGAATAATGCGTCCGCCGAAGGTGCCGCCAAACTGGTTTCGCTTCAGGCTGTCCTGGCCACTCGAAAAGTAATTGACCGCGTTCACGCTACCGTTGCGCACGAATTCAAAGACATCGCCATGCCACTGGTTCGAGCCGGATTTAGTGACCGCATTTACCAGGCCACCGGGATGGAGACCGTTGCGCGCGGGCAGAACGCTGGTTTCGACGCTGAACTCGGCCAGGGCGTCAGGGAACGGGAACGGCATGTTCACGTTCGTAAAGCTGTCCATGTTGTCGCCGCCATCGAGCAGGTAGTTGGTGGTGTTACCCGCGCTGCCGGCAACGGCAATGGACTGCGATGTGTAAAAGCTCTTGTTTCCGGTGTTGGTGCCGTCGGAGTGGTTGATGGCCGCGCCGGAGATAGTGATGAGCTGCGTGGGGTCGCGTCCGTTGAGGGGCAGCTCGACGATGCGCTCCTGGTCGACGACCTGAGAAATGGAGTTCTGCTGCGTCTGCACCATGTTGACGTCGGCTTCAACTTCCACCTTGTCAGAAACCGCGCCTACCTTCAGGGTCACGTTAGCCTGGGCGGCCTCATTCACCTGCAGACTGATGCCCTTCTGGGAATAGGTTTGAAATCCAGGCGCGGAAACTTCAAGTGTATAGGCGCCGATGGAAAGGCTGGGAAAACTGAAGAGTCCGTCTGATCCAGTAACCGCGCTATAGACGGTGTTAGTGGAGAGCGCCGTGATCTTTACCTGGGCGCTGCTAACTACAGCTCCGCTCGGATCGGTGACGCGGCCGGTAACCGAAGCAATTGAAACGGACTGCGCCTGGATTTTTACCGCGGTTGCGAGAACGAGAATTGCCAGCAATGCGCTGGTCGCTGTTACCAGTTTTCTGGCCAAATTATGCATGGTTCTAGCCTCCTGACGAGCATTGAATGTGTGTGTATTGACGGGAAGTGCCCGTTGGGCCGGCGTTGCTCGTTCGAGAGCAATTAAGTCGGCTGTTAAAGGTCGCTGGTGTGTTGCCTGAACGCTTTGAGAATCACCATAGGGAATTGGCGGACGAGGAGTCTACGAACGACCGGATGGTAGAATGGTCATACCAACAGTGTCAAGAACAATTTTTCCTTAATTTTCGCGGCCTTTTTTTCTGCCCACAGCTGCTATCGGATCCGGCATTTTTATGCCCGGCCCCTTGATGGCGAGTACGGCTCAAAATGTGCGGGAAAGCCGGAAATAGGGAGCGCTAAAGCGCAATATCTCAGCGCCGCGCTTCACTCTTTCTGCTGAAGATGGAAAAGGAAGAAGATTTCGCGATTGCAGGCGCGTATCGACGTTTGAAGTACGGCGGGGACCAGGTTGGGCAGATCGGGCGCCTACGGAACCGCGCCGAATTGCTTACCCGTTCAGACCATAGAAATTTTGCAGCAAGCCGCGGTGTCCGTTGCACAGCGCATAGAGACGCAAGCCAAGGCTGCTGGGAGTGATATTGATCTCCTCCGGCGGCAGCAATGACCTTGACCGGACACTCTGTTCAAGCAGCCCCAGATCGGCAAGGTGAAAAACGTCGCGCTCAATCTTGGCAAGGCTTTGTACTCTCGATATCAGTTGAAGCACCTTGACCTCGCATATGAGCGGCTTGGCAGCGACCACCCAGTCGTCGGTTTCAAACTTTTCGGCCTGGGTGCAGGCAGCCTTGAAGATGCGCAAGTGGACCGGAGCCAATTGGCTAAAACGATCGGCTAAATCCGAATCCAGTTGATCCTTCGGATTAACGGCGCAGGAGGTGGCTAGAAGCCCCGCCCAAAGCTGCTGTATCCAATCTTCATCGGCCCACGATCCGTCCGCTATGATCCGCTTGATGGTCCCTGCGTCGGCGCGCATCTTGTACCCATTGGGGTCTGAAGCCAGCATGGCCGCGGCTTCGAGCGCGATTTGCACTGAGTTCGCCATCCGCATATTTCCCAAGCCGGTGCGCACCAGGAGAATGATGTCCTGCGCGGCGTGGGGACACAAATGGATAAGAAATTCAAGAACCTTGGCCATCCTGAACGGTGGCAGAATATCTTCGGAGGGCGTATGGTCCGCCGAACTCTGCAGCGCCGCTTCCCAAAGTTCGAAGTTGATATCCTCTGGGAGGGTAAAGGCCAATCCGACGCCATCCTCTCCCCAGCGAACGACCCTCGATTTTAATGTGACCCGCTGTTTCGAATCCTCCTCAAACGGTCCCCTCCGCTGCAATGTGAGCAGCACATGCGAGCCGGGAAGCCAGCGCTCCCCTATGAGCAAGTAGACGCCCGTAGAACTTATATCCTTGATGTCAGCAGATTGCCGGGCCTCGCCTTCGGGAAAATACACGAAAAACTCCGGTACCGGCCTGCGCTCATGCCTGGACCGGTAGGGGGTCAACATGTCGTTAAGAGCTTTGATCAACCCCATATAGGTCTCCCGGTAAAACTACGATCCTACAACAAATCCCGATTGAACTCGCGCGCTGGCGTGCGCAATTTAATGATGGTGATCGGGCCGCAAACTTTATTACATACCAGGATCCTAAACTCTTTATTTTGTGTCAGAATCAAATACCATGAAACGAGCGACGCAAGCTGTTTTGCTCCGGTCGAACGATCGTCAGCCTCAGGATACGCGCAAAGCGACCTCCGCCGCATCACCCGAAAAGGGCATTCTCACAACCTGAAATACCCCCCGTTTTGGGATTTAGCAACGATCTACGGTAGCTATTTAGCGCAATTCAGAACGGCGCCGGCTATCAAATGCAGCGGCAGAATCTTGTCGACACCGTTCAACTTGATGGCTTCCTTCGGCATTCCAAAAACAACACAAGTTGCTTCATCTTGCGCAATCGTGACGGCTCCCGCCTGCTTCATTTCCAGCATTCCGCGCGCGCCGTCGTCGCCCATCCCGGTAAGGATGGCACCAACGGCGTTGCGCCCGGCATAGCGGGCGGCTGAGCGAAACAGGACATCGACTGAAGGCCGGTGACGGCACACCAGCGGGCCGTCCTTGATCTCAACGTAATAGCGCGCGCCGCTGCGCTTGAGCAGGAGATGGTGATTGCCGGGTGCAATCAGCGCGCGACCGCGAATCACGGTGTCATTGGCGGCAGCCTCTTTTACGGTGATGTTGCACAGGCCATCCAACCGGTTGGCAAATGCGCGCGTGAAAAGTTCGGGCATGTGTTGCACAATTACAATTCCAGGCGCATCGGCCGGCAGCGATTCAAGGAGGGTCTTCAGCGCTTCAGTACCGCCAGTGGAAGCGCCAATGACGACAACTTTTTCTGTCGTCTCCGCCATGGCGTGCGTTGCCGGGGATAAAATCGCGTCGGCCGTTAACTTTGGTTCCACCACATGGCTTGGACCAAGTATCCGTAATCTCGCTCCTGCGGCGGCCTTGACTGCTTCGCACAACGAGACGCGCGAGTCTTCAAGAAACTGCTTGGTGCCCAGTCGCGGCTTGGTCACGATTTCGACTGCACCATATTCGAGCGCTCTGAATGTGCTCTGCGCACCCTCCTCGGCGAGGCTCGAGCAAACCACCACCGGGATAGGGTGCTGAGTCATGATCTTCTTCAGGAAGGTGAGTCCGTCCATGCGGGGCATCTCGATGTCGAGAGTAATGACGTCAGGGATTTCTTCGGCGATGCGTTCAGCGGCGACAAAGGGATCACTGGCGGTCGCAATGACTTCGATCTCAGGGTCCGACTGAAGTACTTCGCAAAGTGTTTGGCGGACGACGGCGGAGTCATCAACGATCAGAACTCGAATCTTCTTTGCGCTCATTGACTGCTCCCTTAGTCTTCCTATTGCAGCTTCCCTGGCGGCGAAAGGGTTAGTCAGCATCTACGGCCCGCCTTGTTTACAGAAATCGCATAAGGTGAATCGAAATCACGAGTGCCGCTGCAACAGCACTTCCCCAGTTTCCGTGTTGAAGATAATATTGACTCCGCGTTGGCCGCCCAATGAAGATGCCATAACGCTAAAACCTTCTTCCGCAAGCACCCTGATGGCTATTTCGCTGTTCAGTTTGCCTACTGTCGGACGCTTCGCGCTGGAGGTCATCACCAGCACATCCCCGCCTCCAAACAGCTTGACCTCAATCTCGCTTCGATTGGCGCCCAGCGCGTCGAACTGCCGAGCCAGATCGCGAATTGCAAAATCTACGTAACGGCGACCAGCCGAACGACCCAGCGGCACGCCCTGTCTGGCCGGTGTTCGCGGCAGCATCGGGTGACAGAGCGCTCCCAGTCCCAATCGTGGAACCCGGAACACAATGCCGACGCAAGAGCCAAGTAAGGTTTTCAGGATCGTCGGCTTTTTCACCAGGTGCGATTCACCTGGCTGCACATAGATTTCCGGCAAACCTCCGTCAGGCTGCATCATCGGCCCTCCTGTAAAGCGCCGGAGCCAGCGGGGTCAAAGGAAGATCCATGTCATGCAAAGTCTCGGCATGGCCCACGAACATGTATCCCCGCGGAACCAGGCGTTGGGAAAGCTTTCTCAGAACACTCTGTTGCGTCGGCCGATCAAAGTAAATGATTACGTTGCGGCAGAAGATCGCATCCGCCTTCTCCGAAATGCGATAGTCGGCATCCATGAAGTTCAGTCGCCGAAATTCAACCAAGCGACGCAACTCCGGCACGATCCGTACGTTATTCGATCCAGGATCGCGATTGACCATAATGTACTTTTTCCTAAGCGCCGCGGGCACGGGGATCACCATATCTTTTGAATAGACACCCAATTCTGCTTTTGCCAAAACTGCCGTCGAAATATCGGTAGCCAGAATCCTGAACCGGAAACCCGGATGGGCCAGCCCATACTCGCTCAACACCATCGCCAGCGTGTAAGGCTCCTCGCCGGTGGAGCAGCCTGCGCTCCAGATCAGCAGGGGCCTTCCTCCATCGTCATGGGCAGTCAGCTCGGGAAGCGCCTTTTCCACCAGAAAGTTGAAATGCCCAGCTTCGCGGAAGAAATCCGTTTTATTGGTCGTGACCACGTCGATCAGGGAAACAAGCTCTTCTTTCAACCCTCGCTGCCCGAAAAGAAACTCGCAATATTGGGAATAGGAGTTCAGGTCAAGCGCATTTAAACGACGCTTGATGCGACCCTCCAGCATCGTCTTCTTGCCAGAACCAAGTCGAATTCCGGCCTGCGCATAAATCAACTCGCAAAGCCGCGTGTAGTCCCGGGTGGACAAATTCTCGTCGTGTGCGCCCATGATGTGAAAGAGGCGGGTTGGTGACCCGCCCCATTTCCTTCCTCTACGCCGCTGTTTCAACCAGCAACTTGCTCTGTTCCTGCCCGCGAACCACCGCGAGCTCCTCGGCCGAAAACACACGATCGATATCCAGAATCATGATGAACTGGGTGTCGCGCTTACCCATACCCTTGATGAAATCCGTGCGGATCTGGGTCCCGATCTTCGGCGCAGGCTCAATTTGGTCCGGCTCCAGATCGATCACCTCTTCCACTGAATCAGCAAGCGCCCCAATTACAGTCGATTCGTTGTCAAGCAACACTTCAACCACAACAATGCAGGTGTTGCGCGTGCTCTCGGTCTTCGACATTTCAAAGCACAACCTCAGATCGACCACAGGCACAACGCTGCCCCGCAGATTGATGACCCCACTCATGAAATCGGGCGTCCTGGGGATTGCTGTGATGGTAGTCAGGTCAAGCACTTCTCTTACCTTGGCGACATCGGTCGCAAAAATCTCATTACCGAGTTTGAAGGTCAGATACTGCCGTGTCTCCGTGATTTCTTTAACGCTCATACTCTCACTCCTTTCTTATTTGGAAGACAGGGCGCGGTCCGGTTGCGAACCGCGCCCGACCGGTCAGTAACGTTCGAACTCGCCGTCGAGATCGTCGTGTTTATCTTTGAGCCGGAGATTGACTCCGCCCGTTGCTTTCGCGCCGTCGCGGCCACCAGGTTTCGTCGACTTTACGGGTGCTACCTGTTTGCCTGATTTTGCCGGCTTCCTGGCTCGGCCGCCATCCTCATCTCCGGTATGGAAGAACGAGAGCGCGCTGACCAGTTGATCGGATTGACCGGTCAACTCTTCAGTAGTCGAAGCCATCTCCTCAGACGCTGACGCATTCTGCTGGATGACCTGCTCCAACTGTTGCAGCGCCTTGTTGATCTGCTCGGCGCCGGTATCCTGTTCTTTGCTTGCAGCGGAGATCTCCTGCACCAGTTCAGCCGTGCGTTGGATATCAGGCACGAGCTTGTCCAGCATCTCTCCGGACTTCTCCGACACCTTCAATGTATTGGCGGAGAGCTGGTTAATTTCGCCGGCGGCCTTCTGACTCCGCTCAGCAAGTTTGCGGACTTCGGCCGCAACCACGGCGAATCCCTTGCCATGCTCGCCGGCGCGGGCCGCTTCAATGGCCGCGTTCAACGCCAGCAGGTTCGTCTGGCGCGCAATTTCCTCGATGATCGAAATCTTGTTGGCGATCTCCTTCATCGCGGCCACCGCCTCAAGTACACTTTTGCCGCTCTCCTGCGCGTCCTTGGCGCTCTTGTTGGCGATCTTGTCGGTCTGCTGTGCGTTGTCGGCGTTCTGCTTGATGTTGCTGACCATTTCTTCCATCGACGACGAAGCTTCTTCAGCCGCCGCCGCTTGCGCGCTTGCGCCCTTCGAGACCTGGATCGAAGCCGTTGAAATGGATTGGCTGGCAGCCGATACCTCACCGGCAATCGAACGAATATCGGAGACCGTATGTGTCAGCCCTTCCACCATGGACGCCAGTGCCTGCATCAATTTGTCCTGCGGCGAGCGTTCGCGGACACTCACGGTAAGATTGCCGTTGGCGATTTCCTCCGCGGCCGCAGTGATGTCGTTCATGGCCTGGATCAGCGCATTCAAGTTGTTCTTGATCAAGTTGAAATCACCACGGTAGGTCTCCGTGATCAATGGCGGATTGTCTCCCTTGCTGATCTGCTCCACGCATTTCGCAGAGAAGTTCAGCGGGCTGATGACGGCGTCAAGAATGTCGTTGACGCCGCGCACGATGTCAGCGTAAGCGCCCTTGAACTGCTCGTGCTTGCCGCGCTCGGCGAGTTTGCCGTCGTTCGAAGCCTCGGTCAGCCGTGCAAGTTCGATCTGCAGATTTTGGAGAACCAGTGCAACGTTGTTGATTGCCTGCTTCATCTTTTCGTGATCGCCCTTGTAGGTCTGGCTGATCAATTCGTCGATCTTGCCATTGGATACCTGCGCAAGAATCCGATTCCCCTCCCCAATAGGCAACAGAATGGCATCCAGCATGACGTTGACGCCGCGAACAATCTTGGCATACGCACCGTGGAATTGTTCCGGCTTGCCGCGTTCGGAGAGCTGCCCCTCTTTTGACGCCTCGGTCAAACGCGCCATTTCTTTCTCAAGCGCCTGGACGACAACGGCAACGTTGTTGACGGCCACTTTCATCTTTTCGTGATCGCCATGGTAGGTTTGCGTAATCAATTCGTCGATCTTGCCGCCTGAAATCTGGGCGAGCACGCGATTGCCTTCACCGATGGGTAACAGAATCGCGTCCAGCATCTCGTTGACGCCTTGAATCATCTCCCGGTGAACGCCGTTGAATAACGTTGCCTTGCCGCGCTCGGAGAGCCGGCCTTCTTTGGAGGCGTCCACCAGCCGCATGATCTCCTGCAGCACTTCCATCGAGTCGTCTTCAACGTTGCGCTTCGAGACGCTGGAAGGATTCTGACTTCCGTGTCCGTTTCCGCCATGACCGTTTCCGGCGCCGCGCGCCTTCCGGTCTTCACTTACCATTGTTGTCGCCATGAAACTCGGTCCTCTCTCGGCTGAATCCCAACTGCTGCTCATCCATCCGTTACTCAGCTTCCGGACGCGCATTGTGTGGGATCCGCTGGTTAGTTCGTTATTTGACATACGCTGGCGATGTAATCCAGCGCTGACGAAGCCTTAAACATTCGAAAACAGGCCATCTCTTTGCCGGCCGTTGCGCACGGTATCGGGGCGTCCGCGCGAGCGATGCAGCGTGGCGCGTACAGCGTCCTGCGCCAGGCGCTCCGGATCGAGAATCAGCGCCACCCTTCCGTTGCCCAAGATGGTGGCTCCCGACACCACCTGCACGTGCCGGTAGAACCGGCCCAGGTTTTTAATTACGGTCTGACAGTTGGCCAGCACCTGGTCGACTACGAACCCATAACGTCCCTCTTCCGTTTCAACCACCATGATCTGTTCAATGGCGGGACGCGCCGTGCGGATGTTGAAATGCTGCCGCAGCCGTATGTAAGGGATCAGCTCTCCGCGCACGTTGGCCACTTGCTTGCCGTTGGCGCGCTCAATGTCCTCCGCCGTCAGCTCAATGCATTCGAGCGTATTTGCGAGCGGCAGCACAAAATAGGCATCGCCCACACTGACAAGCAGCCCGTCGATGATGGCCAGTGTCAGGGGCAATCGCAGCGTTACCTGGGTGCCCGCGCCGGGATTGCTTACCACGTCGATGCTGCCACGCAAACTGTCGACCCGTTGGCGAACCACATCCATTCCGACACCGCGGCCAGAAACGTCTGTCACTTGTTTGGCGGTTGAGAATCCAGCCTCAAAGATCAGTGCGTAAGTCTCAGCCTCAGTCAGCGAAACATCCGCAGCCACCAGGCCCTTTTCGATGGCGCGGCTTCTCACAGCATCTACGTTGATGCCGGCGCCGTCATCGGAGACCGCGATCAAGACGCTGGCCCCCGAGTGCCGCGCAGAGAGATGAATCGTCGCCGTGGGACGCTTGCCGCTGGCGGCGCGCACGGCCCTCGGCTCGATGCCGTGGTCCATGCTGTTGCGGATCAGGTGCATCAGAGGATCGCCCAATTGATCGATCACCGATTTGTCGAGTTCCGTATCGGCGCCTTCCATGGTGAGTTCGACATCCTTGCCCAGATCGCGGGCCAGGTCGTGCACCAGGCGCCGGTACTTCTCAAAGGTGGCCCGAATCGGCAGCATGCGGATGTTCATGGAGTTTTCACGCAACGAAGCGGTCAGCCGCTCGATCTCTTCGGAGACCGCGGCCACATCGGGATCGTCGCAGCGGGCTGCCACTTCACTCAGTCGCGCCTGCACTGTGACCAGTTCACCCACCAGGTCGACAAACTGGTCCAGTTTGGCAGCCGGCACGCGCAGGCTGGCCATATTCTCCGGCGTGTCGTAATTTCTGCGACCACCCCTGCCGGCGCGCGGCTCTTCAAGGGCTTGCGCGGTTACATCTGCAACGCATGTCGTCCCCGGCTCCGGAGCGGCATGCGCCGAGCTCGCATCGAGCTCAATCGTCAGTTCGCAGCTATCGGCGACATAAATGAAGACGTCGCGTATTGCGTCCTCGCCTGCAGAGGTCACCAGCGCGATGTCCCAGGTCACGTAGCAACGCTCCGCGTCCAGCAACTCGAGAGCGGGAACTCCGCTCAAATCGGCATGGACCGACGCGGCCCCGAGCTGACGCAATTCGCGAATCAGGAAGAGCGGATTTGCGCCGCACAGCATCATCTCCGGTCCGGGCGCGAAATGTATCCTCCATGCGCGAAGCGATTCGCCTTCAGAAATCTGAAATGCTGCTTCGGACGAGACGACTTGCTCATCGGCCCTGGCCGTGTGAATACCGGCGAGGCATTGTACTTTTGAAAGAATTTCGTCCCGAGTTGAAGAGTTCAGTGCCGATTTGTCAGCCCCATCCTGAAGCATGGCGCGAATCTGATCGAGCGCCGCAAGGGTCAGATCTATCAGCTCAGCGCTGACATCAAGCTGACCACTGCGAACGCGATCGAATGCCGTCTCGAGGTTGTGAGTAAACGCCGCGAGATCTTCAAACCCGAACATTGCGCCGGATCCCTTGATGGTGTGCAGGCCGCGAAACACCTGTCCGATCAGCTCGAGATCGGCGTGGTTCTCATTCAATGCCAGAAGCGCAGACTCAAGGTCAATCACGATCTCACGTGCCTCCTCGCGGAAGCTCTGCTTGAACTGATCGGTGGTACTTGGAATTGCCTGCGACATGGGCCCGCCAAACTTATCTGTCTACGCTATTAGCTGTGAAACTTCTAATCCTGCGTCTTTTAAAAGGTCAATTGCCGCTTGCGGCATCTGCCCGCTGAAGGTAACGGACTCACCTCGCGCGATCGCGGCTTGTTTGGCTGCCCAAAGCAGCTGAAATGCCGTAATGTCGATTGCAGTGTCATCATCGATCGAGAGGGACACATTCTTGCCGGTGCTGATTGATGCAAGAAGAGCGGCCTTCAACTCTGCGGCCGAAGAAATGTCAATTGCGCCTTCCAGTGCAATGACGCTCGATTCGTTTACCGTCCGCAGAACAATCCCCATCGATGACTCCCGCTGCCTGCCTGCGCTTTCAATGCGCAGTTTCCACTTGACCAGAAGGCCTGAAGCTGTGAAGCAACTACCTCTGTCATCGGTTTATTCGTGCAATTGAAGAGGGGGATTCGAGGCTGATTTGATTGGAGAATTCTAATGCGGGTGGCTACCTGATTCTGCGCGGGTCAGCTCATATCAAATGCAGCCAGGGGAGCCTAGAATAGCTCAACCTGCGGGCCATGGGAGGCGCCGTTTGATGCCTCACCAGATGCCGTCCGATGCGTGACTGCCTGGCTTGCCATTCTGTATTCCCCCATGTGAGCAGCCAGAATTTTGGTAAAAGTCTGATTCAGCTCGCCATTCCATCCTGGGTCATCGGATTTGCTGGCGAGCCACTGCAGGTGCTCGCGCATTTCCATCAGCGCTGCCTGCACATGCTCCATCCTCTGCCGTAATACATCCTGAAATTGAATATGTCCAAGCGCATCTGACAGCAGCAGGATGCTCTCCTCATAGCTCGCGTCAACTTCAAAGATCACTTCGAGGAGCAGTTGGCAATTCCTGCTGAATTCCTGCTGCATTTCACTCAGACCCGCAATCAGGTGATTCATGTCGGCATTTGATTTGAATTGGTCGAGGGACTGTTTAGCATCGGCCATTTCAATCTCTACGTGCTGGCAGGTGGTTTTGATCCTGGATGCAACTTCATCAGCGGCCTTGGTGGCGAGGACGGAGAGCTTTCTTACTTCGGCGGCGACCACGCCAAAACCTTTGCCCGCGGCACCGGCGCGCGCTGCTTCGATGCCTGCGTTCAGGGCGAGCAGACTAGTCTGCTGGGCGATGGAGGTGATGACTTTGATCAATGGAGTAAGGGTTTGCACCTCGACTGCCAATCCTTCAATGCGCTTGAAATTACAATTCATTTCACTCAGTTGCTCGCTGAGCTGCATTTCCAGCGCCGAAATGATTCCCTGGTTTATTGCCACGCGATCCTGAGCATTGGCCGCCAGCGATTTTCCACTTTGAATCGACTTGTTGATGTGTCCGCGTTTTTCGCTGGCCTGCGAGTTCAACCGATCCAGTTTCCCGATGACCTGCATGACTTCGCGCTCTGACTCAGACAGCGAGTCGCCAATATGCCCGTGCAGAACATCAATATATTTCCCTGAACCACGCAGATCCTCCTGGATTGCACGGCGTGCCGCCAGGCGCTCAGAGAGCTGATGAAAGCTGAGCTCTCCAAACGCCCATATATCTTGAACAGCGCGTTTGGCTGAGCGATAGTGCCAAAACTTGAATCCGATGGCCGGCAGAACCATGAGCACTATCATGCCTCCGAGCGCGCGGATCCGATATGGATCCAGATCGTGGCCCATGAAATGCGAAAGGAAGAACCAGAACATGGCCAGCAGCACGCATCGAATCGCAGCTTCAACCCACAAGCGAATCGAAATTGTGCGAAGGCGCTGCTTTTGATCGAGACCCACGGTGGTTCCATCGCCGTCGCGCAAGAGTGGCTGGGCAGCGACCGAACCAACTTCAACTGTCATGGGCACTGAAGCCATTCGATTACGCTCCTGGCAGGACTTTTTTGACGACGGCCATCAGATCGTTGCCCGAGAGCGGCTTCACAAGCCATCCTGTGGCGCCAGCTCGTTTCGCTTCTTCGCGCTTGGTAGTTTCGCTTTCGGTGGTGAGCGTAAGAATAGGAACAAAGCGCGTACCCGGCAACGCTCGTACTGCCCTGATCAAATCCATGCCGCCCATGATGGGCATGTTCACGTCGGTGATGATGAGGTTCGGCTTAAATCCGGATTGCAGCTTTTCGAGTGCCGCTTTTCCATTGTTCGCGGTCTCCACCTGCAAGCCACCCATGGTCAAAGTAGTTTTAAGACTCAGCACCATGGTCACCGAGTCATCAACGACAAGCACATTCAAAGCCATGGAGTTTCCGTCGCTTCCTTATAAAGTTGGACCGGTAATTTAGACCGTCGGCCGGTTGGGGCCTATAGCACTCATCGGCTGGATTGGCGGGAGAATTAGTTTCCAGCGCCGACGCAGCCAGGATTTCGCTGCAGGCGGCACGCCCCTCCTATACCACTGATCCAGCTGACCTTCCGCAATTGAAATTTCAGGTAATATTTTCTTCTTGCAATTTATTGCAATCTGTCATATCGTTATTTCAATTTGCAATACAGACCTCGCGACCTGAACTCTCATCCTTAACGGGGACCTATGAAGCTGGGTGAAAAAATTCGCTACCTGCGGGAAGTGGAAGGAAGCCTGCGCGGCATGAATCGCGCCATGAGCCAGCAAGAACTGGTGCGGGCCATCGAGGCGGAAACCAAGTCAAAACTCAGCCAGAGTTACCTGTCTCTGCTTGAGAGCGGAGCACGGCCGCACATGACTAGCAAGACGCGGCAGATCCTCGCCGGCTTTTTCAAAATTCATCCCGGATACCTGGTCGATGATCCGGAGGGTTATTCGCCTGAACTGGTAAGCGAGCTGAAGGACTTTGAGAGCAAGCTTGACCTGTGGCTTATCTCTGGCGCAGAACGGTTCCGGCGTGATCCGGAACTGCAGCAAGCGCTGATAACTCTTGCCAGGCACGAGCACACGCGCGAGTGTCTGCTGCTGCTGGAGTCTGTGCTTGAGACGCCCGGCTTGGCGCCGCGGCTGATGGAAGTTTTGCGGCCGCAGAAACAGGAAGCGGACCCCAAGCCGCCGGTCAATTCGGATCGATCGTCAACACAAAACGATCAACATGACAAACGCGCAAAGAAAGTGAGGACGCGGCAATGACGTGGGAAATCTTTTACCTGGTTTGCTTTCTGACAGGCCTGCTGCTGAGCGCCGTCTCGCTGTTGGGTGCGATGGGGCATTTCGGCGCGCACATGCATGTACCGCACTCTGTGCATGTGCCCCATGTCCCGCAACCTGGACATCTGTCGCACGCTGCTGGAGCAGCGCATGGCGCTCCCCAGGGATCCGGCACTATTCCGTGGTGGAATTCCTTCTCAATCATGATCTTTCTTTGCTGGTTTGGAGCAGCGGGCTATTTGCTTACGCGCCACGGCAGCCTAGTTGCGTTGTTTGTCCTGCTGGTCTCGCTGATATGCGGTATCGCGGGCGGCGCCATCGTGTTTCTGTTCCTGGCCAAGGTGATACTGCCCCACGAGCACGAGTTGAGCGCGGATGAAACTGCTGTGATTGGCGCGGTGGGAACGGTGACCTCTGCGATTCGTGCGGGAGGAACCGGAGAGATGGTTTACGAGCAGCTTGGATCGCGTTGTTCTCTGCCGATTCGGTCTGACGATGGCAGCGAGATCGATAAGCAGGACGAGGTCTTTGTTGTTCGTTACGAAAAAGGCATCGCATACGTGCGGCGCTGGGAGGAGGAAAGTGACCAAGTGATTAGGAGATGGGAATGACCGATACGACTGTACTGATCATTGACATGGG
>Ga0265330_10000314_pt1 | contig 34931 bp, 32 predicted proteins | sample 41919metaG_FD_202083 | JGI IMG/M metagenome (GOLD analysis project Ga0265330, IMG submission 202083) | Rhizosphere microbial communities from Carex aquatilis grown in University of Washington, Seatle, WA, United States - 4-19-19 metaG | ecosystem: Host-associated > Plants > Roots > Rhizosphere...
GAACATGTCCCAGGCTCTTAGCTACTATGTCCGCTCGGGAAAGCCCTTGAACGTCCAAGAGGTGATGATCGGCGATACCTATTACCGGCTTTTCATGTCGCCGGTGCGCGACATTGTCGAGCATATCTTCATCGGCGCGGTGGTGGTCATGGAAGACGTGACCGAAGAGAAGAAGATCGACAAGATGCGCAAGGAAATAGTTTCCATCACTTCCCACCAATTGCGCACGCCGGCGACCATCATCAAAGGCAACCTGGAAATGGTTTTGGGCGGCGACGCGGGCAAGATAAGCAAAGCGCAAAAAGAGCTTCTGGACGATACCTATATGGGCAACGAGCGGATGATCCATCTCATTAACGACCTCATGGACGCGGCCAAGATCGACGAAGGCAAACTGGTCTTTCCGCAGGAGCCGACCCGGCTCGATGAGTTGGTCGCGGAAGTGGTCAAGGAGAACGCGATCTTCGCCAAGGAGAAAAAAGTAACGCTCAACTTTATCCCGCCGCCGGGCCCGCTCCCCAAGGTCAAGATCAGCCGCCAGCGCGTGAAACAGGTTTTCCAAAACCTGATCGACAACGCCGTCAAATACAGCGCCGTCGGCGAGAAGGGCAAGGTCGAGGTAACGGTTGAGAGCAACGGACAGGAATTGCGGCTGGTGGTGAAAGACAACGGCATCGGCATTCCCCAAGCCGACCAAGACAAGCTATTCGAACGGTTCTCGCGCGGATCGAATTCGACCAAAATGGATCCCGGGGGAGGCACCGGGCTCGGGCTTTATATCGCCAAAGCCGTGGTCGAACAGGGCGGCGGAAAAGTTTGGTTCGATTCAAAAGAAGGCGAAGGCACGACCTTTTACGCGAGTTTTCCGATAAATTAACCAACGCGATCGAATATGCCCGAATCATCTAAAAAAATATTGGTGGTCGAGGATGAGGAGCTGATCGCCAAGCCGCTGTCCATGAAATTGCGGCTCTCCGGATACGAGGTCAAAAATGCCGACGACGGCGAAGAAGCGCTCGCCGTCCTCGCTAAAGAGAAGTTCGATCTCATCCTCCTTGATCTTCTCATGCCAAAGGTCGACGGATTCGGCGTGCTCGCCGAACTGAATAAGAGGCGCGATCATACGCCGGTCATCGTCGCCACCAACTTGAACCAGCCGGAGGATGTGTCCCGGGTCTTCGAACTCGGTTGCACCAACTATTACGTGAAAGCCGACACCTCGCTCGATCAGATCGTCGATAACGCCAGAAAAACGATAAAATAAGTCCTTAACATCATCTTATGAATTACACATGGATCATGCATCCCGCGGTCATATATCCTTTATTGGTTTGGAGCGTTGTTTGGAAGGGCGTTGCCCTTTGGTATGCGGCCAAAGGCGGCCAAAAGGTCTGGTATGTCATTCTTTTGATCCTGAACACGGCGGGAATTTTGGAGATCATTTATATCTTCGCCATCGCCAAGCGCCCCAAAGCGCCGCCCGCGCCGGTTGCCGTGAACAAAATATAAAAACAATAAAACCTCGCCGCCACGCGAGGTTTTTGATCCAATGACGTTTTATGGAAAACCAAGAACTGAAACATTACATCGACGCGCAACTCGCCGGCGGCACTTCGCCCGACGAACTTAAGAAGCTCCTGATGCACCACGGGTGGGCGTCCGAGGTCGTCGATGCGCATCTGCCGCCCGCCGCACCGCCGCTTGTCACGGTGGGCGCCGATAACGGCGGTTCTTATATCGACAATCGGAAAAAACGGAAATGGGCGATATTTTGCCTTGTCCTTCCTTTCGCTCTTCTTATTTTGATCTTGACCGTTTATGCGGTTAATTCTTTCGCCGTGAGTGCGGCCTTTTCCAAACCGCAAACATCGGCCGCGCCATCATTGTCGTCCGGTAACGCTTCTCCATCGGGTTCCGCATCGGCGCTTGGCAACCCCCTCGGCCTTTCGCTTTCGCCCGCGATCGGACTCGGTCAAGAAGACAAGCGCGCGACGGCCGCGAAGATCGTCAACGTCGCGCTCAGCTTGCTCGGCTTGCTGGCCTTTCTCAGCATCTTCATTTGCATCCCGATCGGGATCGTGCTCCTCGTTCGTTCGCGGCGCACGATCAAACCCGGCGTCGCTTATGATGAGCGGTCCGGCAAGGACGAATCCTCGATCATTCCGCCGGAGCTCGGTCATTGGAATTGGGGTGCGGCGTTCTTAACCTTTTGGTGGGGGATATATTATCGCGTTTGGATCGTGTTTCTCATTTTTGTGCCGGTCATCGGTTCTTTCTGGTGGGTCGTCATGGGGATCAAAGGCAACGAGTGGGCATGGCAAAAGAACAAATGGCTTTCGGTTGAGGAGTTCAAGAAATCGCAAAGAAAGTGGATGCCATGGGCGATCGCTCTGCTTGCCTTGAGCATCCTGAGCGGCTTTGCTTGCGCATCGCTGATCGTTATCAGCGCCGGGAGATTGGGGAAAATATCCGGGACGGTGCAACAGCTTAATCCAGCTGCGGGGTTGTATGATTATGGCCTTAAAGCATCCGGAGCGCCGCTCGGGATCGAGATCATGAATGCGACCTATAATATCAACGGTCAGCCGGTGACGCTTAAGAACGGCGTGTCCGTATCGCACCCGGCCGATTCGTCCGGGGGCGTAACGGATTTGCCGGCGATCGCGACAACGAGTTTCTTCGGCCTAGCGGCTTATAATGATCTTAACGGCGACGGGTCGGATGACATGGCTTTCATTTTGACGCAGCAAACCGGCGGCAGCGGGACGTTCTATTATTTGGCCGCCGCTCTTGCTTCGCCGAACGAAGCGGCGCCCGAAACTGACGCCATTCTCTTGGGCGATCGGATCAAACCGGTCTCGACGGACATCAAGAGCGGTTTGATCATCGTCACTTATCTCGACCGCAAGCCGGACGAACCGATGACCGCTGTTCCTTCCGTTACCGTCGTCAGGAATTTCAAGATCGTCAACGGAAAACTCATAGAAATTAAATAATCGCCATATGCTTTTCAGCTTAAAGAAATTCATTCCCAAATTATGATAAATATTTCGCTAGCCAACATTCCTCCGGTCAATAACCTTCCGACGAATATTCCGACGACGGGCAATCCCGCGCTTGACCAACTTTCTTCTCTCGCGTCACTGGGTTCATCGGCAAAAGGGGTTTCCATGCCGAGCATGAACGATATCGGCCATTATCTCATCATCGCGGGCGGCATTTCGACGGTGATCATGTTGATCGCTCTTTGGTCGCTTATTTGGAAGGGGATCGCGCTTTGGTACGCGGCGCGCCGCGGCGAAAAAGGCTGGTTCACTTGGCTCCTGGTTTTAAATACGGCCGGCATCTTGGAGATAATTTATATTTTCGCCATCGCCAAGCGGTCGGATGTCCCTGCGCCAAAACCGCCGGCGTCCGCCGGAGAGCCGCCGGCGAAGATTTAACGATATGAAAAAGAAAATATTCGTCGTGATACTCGCGATTGCGATCTGCGAAGCGATCGGTTCCATCGGTTCGATCTTCACCATCCCCGCGATAGGGAGCTGGTACGCCGGTCTTGTCAAAGCGCCGCTCAATCCGCCGAATTGGATATTCGGCCCGGTTTGGACGCTGCTTTTCGCGCTTATGGGCGTTGCCGCGTTCATGGTGTGGCGGCGCGGTTACGAAAAACCGCCCGTCAGGGCGGCGCTCGGCGTATTCGTTCTGCAACTGGCCTTGAACGTTCTTTGGTCCGTTCTGTTCTTTGGCGCGCACGCGCCCGGAGCGGCATTCGTTGACATCATCGTCATGTGGCTCGCGATTCTTTGGACGATCATCGTGTTCCGGAAGATCGACCGCGCGTCCGCTTGGTTATTGCTCCCGTACATCTTGTGGGTCTCGTTCGCCGTTTATTTGAATTTTTCGGTCATGGTCTTGAATTGACCGCCGGAGTTATTTTATTTTGGCGACGATCGCGTCGAGTTTTTTATAAAGGTCTTCAACGGTTCCATTGTTCTCGATCGTGAATTCGGCTTTTGCCGCGATGTCGCGGATCTGCCTTTCCGGCTCTGCGATCGCGTCTTTTTTAAAATCATCCCAGGACTTATTGGCATCGTTCCGGTTTTCGTTTCTCAACTTGACGCGTTCGTAGCGCGTTTTTTCATCGGCGGCTATCGCGATCAAATGGAAGCCGGGGAGTTTCGCCAGCTCGACGATGTCGCTTGGACGGCGGATGCCGTCGGTAATGATCATTTCGGAATCCGACCTTGCGGCGTCATTTGCCATGACTTTGGCGAAGATATCTTCGCCAAAACCGGCGCGCAGAACGGTCGAGACCTTTTGGATGTTCTCTCGCGTCGGTTCAAGGTATAGGCGGCCGGCGATATCGCGCATTGAGGTCGAGAACTTGAAGATGGCGGCGTTGTATTTATCTTTTAGATATTCGGCGGCCGTTCCCTTGCCCGAAGCGATCTCTCCCACAATGCCGATGATGATCTTATTGCTTGGCATAACCTTGAACCTCGTCATTTATGAAGATCAATTCAATGCCGACCCGTTCGAACATTTTTTCGCTTTCTTCGCCGGCATGATAGCGCTTTTGGCAAACAACGCGTTTGATGCCGGCGCCGATGATCGATTTGGCGCATGTTGAACAAGGGGTCATGCGACAATAAAGCGTAGCGCCCTCGAGCGCGACGCCGATCCGCGCCGCTTGGACAATGGCGTTAGCCTCGGCGTGGGTGGTGCGTACGCAATGTTGAGTTTGGTGGCCGTCCTCGTGGATCATCGCCTTCATCTGGTGCCCGACCTCGTCGCAGTGCGGCAGCCCCGGCGGCGAGCCGACATAACCGGTGGTGAGGATATGTTTATCGCGGGTGATCACGCAGCCTGACCGGCCGCGGTCGCAAGTGGCTCGTTTGGCCACCGCCTCCATTATCTCCATGAAATATTCGTCCCAAGTGGGTCGGATGTATGTATCGGTCATAGTCAGAAATGATATAACCCTTGGCCAAATCGCGCAAATCGGATATATTGGGGGTCATGATTGAATTTAAGATCGTCAAAAAATCCAATAAATCCGCCGCGCGCATCGGCATCCTTAAGACGCCGCACGGGGAAATTGAAACGCCGTCGTTTGTCACCGTGGCGACCCTCGCGAACGCCAAGATGTTCATGTCCGAAGATCTTGAAGCGGTCAAAACGCCGATCGTTATTTCCAACACTTACCATTTGCATTTGCGCCCGGGAGAGGATGTTGTGGCAAAAGCCGGGGGACTGCACAAGTTCATGAACTGGAACCGGCCGATCATGACCGACTCGGGCGGCTTTCAGGTCTTCAGCTTGGGTTTCGGCCACGACCAAGGGACTTCGAAAATACCAAACAAGAAAGAAAAGCCGACGGTCAAAACCGGCGCCCAGCCGCAGCACCTTAAGATCACCGATAAGGGTGTTGAATTCACGTCCCCGGTCGACGGCCGCAAGATCTTTCTTGGGCCGGTCGAATCGATCCGCATTCAAGAAAAACTCGGTGCCGATATCATTCTGGCCTTTGACGAATGCACGCCGCCTTCGGCCAACAAAGAGTACATCGCCAAGTCGCTTGAAAAGACCCATGCCTGGGCAAAGATCTGTATCGCGGCGAAGAAGTCGGATCAGGCGCTCTACGGGATCGTGCAGGGGAGCCGCTTCCGCGACCTGCGCGTTAAAAGCGCCAAATTTATCGGCGGTTTGCCTTTCGACGGTTTTGGAATAGGCGGCGAGTTCGGCGCGGAAAAACGCGAGATGGTCAACATGCTTAAATGGGTCTTTGCGGAATTGCCCGAGGCGAAACCTCGGCATCTTTTGGGCATCGGTCATCCTGACGATATTTTGCCGACTATAAAATCCGGCGTCGATACTTTTGATTGCATCGCGCCGACCCACTACGGCCGCCGCGGCACCGCCTTTACCTCCGAAGGCAAGATCGACTTGAACAAAGTAATGTATTTGAAACAACTTAAGCCGCTCGACAAAAATTGCCAATGCCGCGTTTGCACCGGCTACACGCGCTCGTATCTTTGCCACCTCATCAAGGCGCGCGAGCTGACCGGTCTGGGCATGGTCTCCGAGCACAATGTTTTTTGGATGAACACGCAGGTCGAAAATTATCGCAAGTTGATTAAAGACGGAAAGATTTGAGAGCGCGATGCGTCAATTTTAGCGACGATGCGGAAGTGGTATTATTAACTTATATTATTCTTAAGTCATATTTTATGACTGTTTCTTTTAAAAAATTGGTCATCGGCACGATGATCGCGAGCATGGCCTTGTCGGCCGGCGCGGTTCTGGCGCAAACCGATTCAACGGGAGCGGCCGCTCCGGCGACCTCCGTGCGTAAGACGATCGACCTGCCGTGCGCCGCCTCCGCCGTTGCAAAGCGCGAAGCCGCCGTGTCGTCGGCCTTTGCCGCCAAGTCGACCGCTATTGAAGCGGCCTTCACGGCGCGCGCCTCCGCGCTTGCCGCGGCTTGGACTATCACCACGGCCAAGGACAGGAACGCCGCGATAAAGACGGCATGGAAGACCTTTAACACTTCGGCGAAAACGGCTAGAACAACGTATATGAAGGCCAATCGCGCCGCTTGGACGACCTTCCGCATCGACGCCAAGGCCTGCCGCGCTTCGACTGCGGCAGAACCGATGGGAAGCACGGCCGACGCTAATCTGTAGAAGATACGCAAAATTGTTTAATTTAGAGAGAATAAAATGGCTTTAAAAGGCCATTTTATTTATATGTTATGCTTGACAAAATTTCACCTTTATGCTATATTAATATGTTGAAATCGTTTGGAAAGAACGCAATTGCCATCATTTTTGAAGTCAGTTGTGTCCTCTGCAAACTGATTTGGCAGGCCCTAGGTTCGGCATGGTGCCGGATAGAGGGTAAGCCAAGAATAGGAGAGTATCATGAAGAAGAAGAGCGAGTTCCTGTCAGCGTTCGGTACCATGTTCGAAATCTTGAAGGCGTTGATCCAAACCCTGCTCGATCGCGGCGGTACGGATGACGACTTGCGTCGTGTTCAGAATGACAAAGATCTTCGCAACAGGATTGTAGATCTCATTCTGGCAAGGTCCGCGCTCAGGTTCAATCCCGCCGAGTTCATCGGCAAGGGCTGGCGCATCGATCCGACGGACGAGCAACTGCCCGCCGCGCCAAGCGACATTGACTCGAAGGATGTCATCTTCAAGAACATGCATCGTCCAGGCGAAACGGTTCTGAACGGCGAGGAACGCCTCCGCCGTCACCGCGAAGCGGGAAATCTTTGCTTCACGGTCGATCATTTCTTGCGTTTCTGGAACATGCGCGACCAGCTTCCGGAGAAATGGAAGCGAACCGATGAAGGCGAAACTCGCTACATCTACTTCGACGCAACTGTTCTTCGCGACCCGGGCGGCAACCGTTACACCCTCTTCTTGTGCTGGCTCGCCGGTGCTTGGGGCTGGGACTACCACTGGCTCGGCCATGATTTCTACTCCCAGAACCAGTCGGCTGTTGCTGGCAAGTAATTAGTCCTTAGGACTTTGACCATTGGGTCTTTTTGACCCTTTGACCTTTGTCCTTCGGCTAAGTTTCCTCGAAGGTCTCATGTGAAAACGTGAGGCCTTTTGTTATAATAAATTCGGTAGTAGGTGAATAGCGGGCGGTCACGGCTTCTCGCGGCCGAACCCAGTATCCATGCGTCGAGATTATCTGCGGTCACGGCTTCGGATAGAGTGGCGCATGCAGACACTTCAAAAATGAAGTTACTTGGTATAAGGCGCTAGGGCATTATGATGCCGAATACGATTCAACCCCGAGAGTATTCGAAGGGTGGTGATATGGGCGGCGCTTTATATATTTCTTCGCAACCCGAACGGCAACCGTTACACCCTCTACTTGTACTGGAACGACGGTGCTTGGAACTGGAACTACAACTGGCTCGACAATGATTTCAACTCCCAGAACCAGTCGGCTGTTGCTGGCAACTCACTTCATTTCTCTTCCGGCCTTTGGCTGGAAGAGTTTTGCTTTACGAGCTGACCATACCAGCCGCCAGCCATTCGTCCGATCTCTTCAAGCGGTACTGAAAGAGCGATATACTTTTTGTTATCTAGCGACTTGGTTTCCCAAAGGATCGAGAGTAAAATTTTAAGGGTATCTAGCTTGCGAATGGCCGCTCGAACGAAGGGTATTTTTTCTTCGCGCGGCAGAAAAGCGGCCGTCGCTAGCATTTTGATCGTTTCCACGAACAAGTCGTCAATCCTTCGCCCTAGAGTATGTCGTTGACTGGTGGGTATATGTTGGATGCCAGAAAACCAAAGCAAATAAATCGACTTAACTTTATGCAAAATTGGCAAAATCGGTCGGGGGGGGGGTGATACAAGTAGCGGCGGTAAAATCCAATTTGTTCATAGCTTTCAGGATATCATTTCTATTGAAAATTTGCTTGAAGCATGGGAAGAGTTCGCGGTCGGCAAGCGGTCAAAAGCGGACGTTCAGGAATTTGAAAATCGTTTGATGGACAATATCATCCGACTTCATATTGATCTTAGAGATCAAATTTATCGCCACGGCGACTACCATGCGTTCCGCATCTCGGATCCCAAGCCGCGGCAAATACACAAAGCGTCAGTGCGCGATCGGCTATTACACCATGCCGTACACCGTTTGCTGTATCCACTCTTTGATAAAATTTTTATTTCCGATTCCTTCTCTTGTCGCCTAGACAAAGGCACGCACGCCGCGCTTAACCGTTTCCGCGACCTTGCTCGTAAGACAGGTCGCAATCACACGCGTACGGTCTGGGTCTTGAAATGCGATATCCGAAAGTTTTTCGCAAACGTTGACCAAACAATTCTTCTGAAACAGCTTTTTAAACGAATTCCCGATGACGATATTCGTCGGCTCCTCGTCGAGATCGTTAGAAGCTTTAACTCGGGTCGATCAGGCGTCGGTATCCCGCTTGGCAATTTAACCTCCCAGCTTTTTGCCAATATTTATTTGAACGAACTGGATCAATTTGTGAAACAAAGTTTAAGATTCCCGAATTACATTCGTTATGCCGATGATTTTGTCTTTTTGTCGCCCTATCGCAACGAACTGCTGGCAATTTTGCCGATCGTTTCAGATTACCTCCAAAGCGATTTGTGTCTCACGATGCATCCCGCGAAGATAATTCTAAAAACTTTCGCTTCGGGCGTTGATTTTTTGGGCTGGACGCATTTTTCCGATCATCGCGTTTTGAGAAAAACAACCGAGTGGCGAATGTTAAAACGAGTTGCGGAACACCATAGCAGGGCAATAATTCGATCATATTTGGGATTGTTGAGTCATGGAAATGCAATAAAGCTAAGCAAAACGGTCAATAATACTATTACCCTTTGACAAAAATTTAAAAATAATGGCGAAAAACGATATACTGTAATCAATTATGCGACGAACCATCGTTTTTGTTTTTTGCGTTTGCGCCGCGTTAACGGGTCGCCGCGTCCTGGCGATGGATGCTCCCGTTTTTGCGCCGCTTGACGACAATTCTCCGGTTATCGCGCGGCCGGCAACACCGGCCTCGGATCAAGAACAACAACCGGCCGCCCCGCCGGCGGCCGATCCGTCGGAGGCGGCCGCGGCCGCCCCGCAGCCTCCGGCGCCGTCCATCATCGACGCGATCGCGCGCGGCAAGAACCTGCTCGCGCCGGTGCTCGCCGATTTTAAAAGCAAAGAAGCGAAAGTAAAACCGCTTGCTTCAAAGACCGGACAGACCGCCGCGGCGCTCGCCGTTTGGAACAAGGCCGCCGACACGGTCACGGTCTACGGCGGAACGCGCGGGCTGAAATATTTTACCGCCGACGCGAACGGGCCGGTCGTTCCGATCGTGTCGCTCGCGGGATATCAGACCGCTTATCGAGACAACGACCCCAATACCGTCGTGGTTGGCACGGTGCAAGCGGCGATGACAAAGATAACGGTCAAGAAGAAAATACAATACAAACCGATCTTTTCATATTATGTTCCGTACAGCAGTGAATTGTATTCACCCGAAACGCTCGCCGCCGGCTCCGATTATCTTTCATCGCTCATCAAAGACGCCTTTGACGATCTCGACGCGAAGCAAATAACCTCGCGCGCTTATCCCGGCCAACCGCTCACCGCCGTCATTGATCCGTACCTTATCAAATCGATCGCGGTCATTGAGAACGCCGACAGCCAAATATACGAAGACAACAATTCCGAGGATGCGCTGGGAAGGTTTTTAGTGAAGCTCGCGCTTAACAAAGAAGGCGCCTTGGGGAGCGTGGTTTCTTCGGCCGGCGCGCGCGGCATGGTGCAATTCATCCCGTCGACCTATAAGATCATGGTGACCAAGCGGCCGGATCTCGCGCTTATTCCGGATTTCGCCAAAGGCATGGCCGACCACAAGAACGCCATAAAGGCGGAAGCGGCTTATCTTGATATGATCCTGGCCGATCTGCCCCAGAGCGTGCGCGATACTTATTCAACGAACAAGGGTGCGGCCGCCGAATACATCGCCGCCGGTTACAACGGCGGCTCGGTGCGGGTCAAGAAGGCGATTATGACATGGGGCGATGATTGGTCGGTTTCGCACGCGTCCGATTACGCCGCGCTCGCGGCGAAAGCGGCGTCGCTCAAGTCGAGGATCGCGCAGATCGATAAAAAACTTAAAACCGCATCGGCGGCCGCGGCCAAGACGCTCAAAGCCGAGCGCGCCCAAGACGTTAGCGCCCGCGCGACGGCGCTCGCGAACGCCGCCAAGATCAAGAATACTTGGATCGTCGCCGAGACCGCGGGATATGTGGTCAAGTTGCGCCGCGTCTATACGATGCTCGCCGCCGGTTGCTTCGCGACCCCGCGCGCGCCCTCGAACGCGCTTCCCGCCGTTGCCGCGGCCTTCGCGCCGACCTCATTGGCTTTAACCAACGCGACGCCGCCCGCCGCAACAAATCCGTAACAAAAATATGAACCACGAGAATAATTCGACCGGTTTCGACGGGCTGGGCATTGCGCCCGGCTTGCTTTCGGCTCTCGATCGCCTTAAATTCACCGTGCCCACGCCTATCCAAGCCAAGTCGATCCCCACCGCGATCGAAGGCAAGGACATGATCGGCATCGCCCAGACCGGTACCGGCAAAACGCTCGCTTTCGGCATTCCGATGATCCAACGCCTGGCTCAACTCAAAGGCAAGGGCCTTGTAATTTTGCCGACGCGCGAACTGGCGCTTCAGGTTGATGAGCATTTGCACCGGATCGGCCGCGGCATCGGTTTGCGAACGGCCGTCTTGATCGGCGGCGCCTCCATGAACGTTCAGCTCCAACAGCTTCGCAAGAATCCGCACATCGTTATCGCCACCCCGGGCCGGCTCATCGACCACTTGGAACAGCGCACGATCGACCTGCATGACGTAAAAATATTGGTGCTCGACGAGGCCGACCGCATGCTCGACATGGGTTTTGCTCCGCAGATCAATAAAATATTGAACGCCGTGCCGCGCGAACGCCAAACCATGCTGTTCTCCGCGACCATGCCCGACGACATTGTGAAGATCGCCGCCCGGCACATGAAGCTTCCGGTGCGGGTGGAAGTGGCGCGCGCCGGTTCGGCCGCCGAAGGCGTTGAGCAAGAACTCTTTGTGGTCAAAAAAGAGGACAAGATCCGTTTGCTTGAACGCTTGCTTTCCGAATACCACGGGCCGATGCTTGTTTTTTCCCGCACCAAGTTCGGCGCCAAAAAGATCGCTCGCGCGGTTAACGCCATGCATCACCGCGCCGCCGAAATTCATTCCAACCGTTCGCTTAACCAGCGGCGCGAGGCGCTTGACGGTTTTAAGAGCGGAAAGTACCGCGTACTGGTCGCCACCGACATTGCGGCGCGCGGCATCGACGTGACCGGGATCGAGGCGGTCGTTAATTTCGATCTGCCGGAGAACGCCGAGGACTATGTGCACCGCATCGGGCGCACCGGGCGGGCCGGGCACAAGGGCCGCGCCATTTCCTTCGCCTGCCCGGACCAGCGCGCCGAAGTGCGCGAGATCGAGCGGCTCATGCGAATAAATTTAATGATCTCAAAATTGCCCGAATTGCCGCCCGCGACCCAAAACGCCGTCATGAATCAGCGCCAATTTCCCGTTCAACAGGAGCGCCGCAACCGGCCCGGACCGAACCGTCCGTTTCGCGGCGCAACGCGCCCGGGCGGCCGCGGCGGGAGTTTCCCGCGCCGCCGCTTCGGCCGATAAAATACCATGATAAAAAAAATATTCGCCTGCCTTTCCATCGTCGCCTTGCTCGCGCCGTTTTCCGGCGCGACGGCGGCATCCTCCCTCGCCGATCGTCTAAAAGGACAGGTCTTGCTTCAGGTTGAATCGCATGGCGAAGCTTGGTATGTCGTTCCGGCGTCCGACGCGCGGGTCTACCTTAAAGACGGCGCCGCGGCCTACGACATCATGCGTTCATACGGTTTGGGAATTTCGGAAAACGATTATGCAAAACTCGCCGCCGGCAACGCCGCTTTGCGCGCGAGAGTGAACGGCCTCATCGTCTTGCGCGTGCAGGTCCACGGCGAGGCGTATTATCTTTGCCCGCGCACCGGCGTTTTTTCTTACATTAAAGACGGAACCGCTGCGTATGGCGTGATGCGCCAATGCGGTTTGGGAATTTCCAATTCCGATCTTGCGCAAATTCCAATTGCCGGCGTTTCGTCAGAACCGCCGGCCAACGATCAACGACTAACGACCAACGACCAACCGAATATATCAGGTTGTTCGATCTTCCCCGCCGACAATCCTTGGAATCAAGATATTTCCAAACTGCCTGTTAGCGCGAATTCCGCGGCGTACATAAATTCGATCGGCAGCGCCAAGGGGCTTCATCCCGATTTCGGCGAGAACGAGCAATACGGCATTCCATATAATATCGCCGACAACTCGACGCCGAAGTATTCGGTCGCTTTTGATTACGCCGATGAAAGCGACAAAGGTCCGTATCCCATTCCCGACCGGCCGGCGATCGAGGCGGGTTCGGATCAGCACCTAATTGTGCTTCAAAAAGACGAATGCAAACTTTATGAACTTTACGACGCGACGCTTAACACTGAGCGCGGTGCGGGCTGGACCGCCGGCTCCGGCGCAATTTGGGACTTGAAAAGCGACGCGCTTCGTCCTGAAGGATGGACCTCGGCCGATGCCGCCGGCCTCCCGATCCTGCCGGGGCTTGTGCGTTATACCGAGGTGAGCGCCGGCGTAATTAACCACGCCATCCGTTTTACCGCGCCCAACACGCAAGCGGCCTACATCCATCCGGCTACGCATTTCGCGAGTTCGAGCACCAACCCGTCGCTTCCCCCGATGGGACTCCGCGTGCGCCTTAAAGCAAGTTACGATATTTCCAAGTTGCCCCCGCAAGCCAAGGTTATCGCCACAGCCATGAAAAAATACGGCATGATCCTCGCGGACAACGGCTCATCGTGGTTCTTTCAAGGCGCCTACAGCGGGGGTTGGAACGACGACGACCTTAATACGCTCAAGAACATTCCCGGCTCGGCTTTTGAGGCGGTAAATACGGGGAGTATCGTAAAATGATCGCCGTCCTCCACAATATCCGCAGTTTGCACAACGTCGGTTCGATCTTCAGGACGGCCGATGCGGTCGGTATTTCAAAAATTTATTTGTGCGGCTATACGCCCGCGCCTTTTGATGAATTCGGTTTGCCGCGCGGGCCGCTTGCGAAAACGGCGCTTGGCGCCGAACGGACCGTCGCTTGGGAAAAGTGCGCCTCGACGCCGCGGCTTTTGGATAAATTGCATGCCGGCCGATATAAGATCTTCGCCGTCGAGCAAAGCAAAAAGTCGGTAGCGTACCGGCGCGTTCATTTGTCGAAAAAACAACTCGCGACCGCCGTTCTGGTGGTCGGGAACGAGATCAAGGGCCTCTCGCCGGCCGTGCTCGCCCGCGCCGACAAAATTTTGGAAATTCCGATGTTCGGGAAAAAAGAGTCGCTTAACGTGGCCGTCGCTTTCGGCATCGTCGCCTACGGCTTGCTTCAAAGTTCAGGCGACAAAACCGGCGGAAAAAGGTAAGATAATGCCTTATGCGCACGCAATTCATAAAAAATCTTTCTTCGATCGCCAAAACGCCCGCCCGGCGCGACGCTCTTTCAATAATCGAGGCCGGCTTAAAGGCCGTGCGCACCGATCTCGCGATCCGCGCCAAGTTGAAGCTCAAGGGGAATGTCCTTGTTGCGGGCCGGCGCAAGTACGATCTGAAGAAGTTCAAGCACGTTTACGTGGTCGGCTTTGGCAAGGCCTCGCATGCCGCGGCCGCGGAATTGGAAAAAATGCTCGGTTCGAAAATATCCGGCGGGATAGTGCTGGGAACGGTGGGCGGAAAACTGAAAAGGATCAGGACGCTTGTCGGCACGCACCCGCTTCCAAGCATGCGCAATATCAGCGCCACCGGCGAGATCATGGCGATGATCAAGAAAGCCGACTCCAACGATCTTATCATCGCCGTCGTCTCGGGCGGCGGCTCGGCGCTCCTCTGCCGCCCTTCGGGGGTCAAATGCGACGAGCTGGCGTTCATCACAAAAACGCTTATGCGCTGCGGCGCGGAAATAAGCGAAGAGAACATCGTGCGCAAGCATCTTTCGGAAATATTGGGCGGCCAATTCGCGCGCTTGGCCTATCCGGCGACCGTGCTGGGTCTTGTCTTCTCCGATGTGCCGGGCGATGACATCGGCACGGTGGCGTCGGGGCCGACAATCATGGACACGACGACCGTCGAGGATGCGGCGCGAGTGCTCGCCAAATACGACATCATCAAATCCTGTTCGTTGCCCGATTGCGATCTGGCGGAAACGCCGAAGGATCCCGTTTTTTTTCGCCGCGTTCATAATATGCTGGTCGTTTCGAACGGCGCGGCGCTCGCCGCCATGAAAGCGAAGGCCAAGGCGTTGGGCTATCGCGCTCGGATCCTTTCCAAGTCCCTTCAAGGCGAAGCGCGCTCGGTCGGCGGCAAACTCGCGATCATGCCGTTTCCCGGCGAAGCGGTGATCGCGGGCGGCGAAACGACCGTGACGGTGGCCGGCCGCGGCCGCGGCGGCCGCAACCAAGAGCTGGCGCTGGGCGCATTGAAACATATCGTCGACGGAACGGTCGTGGTCTCTTGCAACTCCGACGGCCAGGACAACGGCCCGGCCGCGGGCGGCATCGCCGACCTCAAGACCAAAGAGGCGGCCAAGCGCCTGGGCCTTTCAAGCGACGCATATCTGGCCAAGAACGATTCCTTCCCGTTCATGAAAAAGACCGGGAGCCAAATTTTGACCGGCCCGACCGGCATAAACATTTCCGACCTCATGCTCGCCTTGCGCAAAAAAATATGATCCGCACCCTGCGCACGCGTTTTAAAAAAGAGATCTTGGCCGAGTTCATTCCGCCGAAGAAACCGACCAACAAAGTGGTCATTCTTTGCGACGGATTGCCAAGTTTGCCGGCCAAAGGCGAAGCGCTTGAATATTTTTCGCGGCTCGGCTATTGGGCGTTCCATATCCGCTACCGCGGCACATGGGAGAGCGGCGGCCTTTTTTTGGAGAAATCGCCGGACCGCGACGTCACCGACGCGATCGACGGCATGCAAAAAGAGTTTGTTGAATATTGGGGCGGCCGCAAGTTCAAAATAAAGGATCCTCGCGTGTATCTTGTCGGCACGAGCTTTGGGGGGTGCGCGGCGATCATGGCCTCGCGAGACAAGCGGGTCAAAAAAGCCGTGGCGCTGTCTCCGGTCGTCGATTGGCAAGTGCAAAGTCGGATCGAACCGATCCAAAAGTTAGCGGCTTTCACGGCCAGGGCCTTTGGCGCGGTTTATCGGGTCGAGCGCCGCGATTGGGACAAGCTCAAAGGCGGCCCGTTCTTCAACCCCATCGCCCATGAGCGCGAGCTCAATGGCCGCAAGCTTTTCATCATCCATGCGAAGAACGACCTGATCGTGCCATGGAAGCCGACGGCCGGCTTTGCCAAGCGGGTTGGCGCAAAATTCATCATCGCGCGCGCCGGCGGCCATTTGCGTCTCGCGACCGCGATCAAAAAGCCGTACGCGCGCCGCATTGCGTCATTTTTGAAGTCATGAAAGCCATCCGTTTTTTAAAACCGCCGCTTCGCGAATACATCCTCATCGTGCTGTTGCTTTCGGCTTTCGGGGTTGGTCTTGTTTTTCCTTCGTTGGGCATCTTTCTGCTCGCCTCCGCCGTCATCGCCGCCGCGCCCACCGTTATCTCCGCTTTTCGCGGGCTTGCCGGGCGTCGCGTGACCATCGATGTTTTCAACACCTTCGCGCTTGTCATCGCTTTTGTTTTGACCGACGCGCGGTCGGCCGGCTTTATTACGCTCATGCTCGCCTTTGCGCGTCTTCTCGATTCGTTCACGCAAAGCCGGACCAAGCGAGCGCTTGAAGAACTGTTGGAGTTAAAACCGTCAAAAGCCGTCGTCGAGCGCGAAGGGCGTCTTGAAGAGATCGCGGCCGGCGCCGTCAAGATGAATGAGATCGTCGTTGTCGAAGCCGGCGCGCGCGTGCCGGTCGACGGCAAGGTCGTATACGGCGCGACCCACGTGAACGAAGCGCCGATTACCGGCGAATCGCGGCCGGTTAAAAAGATCGTCGGCGATCTTTGTTTTTCCGGCACCTTGGTCGAGACCGGCGTCCTTAAGATCCGCGCCACCGGCGTGGGCAAGGATTCGACCATCGAGCGCTTGGTGGCGCTCATGCGCGCGGCCGCGAAGAATAAATCAAACCCTGAAAGGATCGCCGACAAATTCGCCGCCATTTTTTTGCCGATCGTGGCCGCGCTCGGCGCCATCGTGTATCTGATCACGCGGAACGCGACCATGACCGCGGCTTTATTCTTGGTGGCTTGCGCCGACGACATGGCGGTCGCCATTCCGCTCGCCGTGACCGCCACGCTGGGCGCGGCGGCGAAGCGCGGCGTCATTGTGAAGGGCGGCGAACGCATTGGGACCCTGTCGCGCCTTAAAATTTTGGTGCTCGACAAGACCGGCACGCTAACTTACGGCGTCCTCACGGTCGCTGAAGCGCGTCTCGCCCCGGGCGTCGATGAAAAAGCGTTTTGGAAAGATATTGCGAGCGCGGAAAAATTCGCCGAACATCCGGTCGGTCATGCGGTCTACCGCGCCGCGGCCGAAACGCTTCAAACCGTTCCCGACCCGGATCGATTCGAGACCGTGACAGGGTTCGGCGTCGAGGCTTCGGTCGGGGGCGCGCAAATGGCGATCGGCACCTCTTCGTTCCTGGACGCGAAAAAGATTCCGCATCCCGCCGCGCCGGAAAATGACGGCCGATCGGCGGTCATGGTCGCGCGCGACGGCGTTTATCAGGCGACAATTTTCGTCGTCGACGCGCCGCGGCCGGAAGCGGCGCGAGCGCTCGCGCGCCTCAAAGAGCTGGGCGTTTTGCGCATCATCATGTTCACCGGCGACCGCGAAGAAACCGCCAAACGCACGGCGCGCGCGTTGGGCATTGTTGAATACCGCGCCGGCATGAAACCGGAGGACAAGGTCGCTGAACTCGAAAAACTTTTAAGCGACGGGCCGGTCGGCATGATCGGCGACGGCGTGAACGATGCGCCGGTTCTTTCGCGCGCTGACGTCGGCATTGCCATGGGCGGCGGCACGTATGCGGCTATTGAAGCATCCGACATCGTGATCCTTGCCGACAACCTCGAACGATTGCCGGAACTCATCGAACTTTCGCGCCGCTCAATGCGCGTCATCTCGTCGGATATCGCCATTTGGTCGGTTTCCAATCTCCTCGGGTTTGTTCTAGTCTTAACCGGGGTGGCCGGGCCGGCGCTCGCGGCGTTCTACAATTTCATCACCGATTTTTTCCCGCTTATAAATTCCAGCAGGTTGTTCCGTCCGCGGAAATGAACAATGAACGATGAACTATGAACAATTCTATCGGAATAAATGCAAAGCATTAATAGTTTATTGTTTATCGTTCATAGTTCATAATTATGAAAAAGATCCACCGTTTCATCGGCAGTTTCGATCTCACCGCCGAACGCCTGCTCATCCGCGAGCCCGGGCTTCTTCATCAACTCCGCGATGTGCTTAAATTTCGCGCCGGGGAGAAGCTGATTCTCGCCAACGGCCGCGGCGCCGAGGCGCTATGCGAAATAGCGGCCGTCGATAAAAACGCGGTCGAGCTCAAGGTGCTCGAGCGCGGCGAGGGCAACGAACCGAAGCGCCGCGTCATTCTTTACTGCGCCATCCTCAAGCGCGAGAATTTCGAATATGCGATCGGGAAAGCGGTCGAGTGCGGCGCCTCGGTCATCGTTCCGCTCGTTACGGCGCATACGGTCAAGCTCGGCTTGAATTTGGAGCGCCTTCGAAAGATCGCGCAAGAAGCGGCCGAACAGTGCGGGCGCGCCATCGTGCCGGAGATAACGGATGCTCTCAAATTCGCCGCCGCGCTCAAAGCGGCGGGGGAGAACGATGTCAATTATTTCTTTGACGCGTCCGGCGACGAATTCGCGCGCGCGAGACCGCTCGCCGCTACGGTCGGCGTTTGGATCGGACCCGAGGGCGGCTGGGAAGAGTTCGAGTTGAACGCAACGCATGGAGCGGGATTCGCCGTTGCCTCATTGGGCCCGCTTATTCTGCGCGCCGAGACGGCGGCCACGGTTGCCGTTTATCTCGCGACGCGGTAAACTTGAACCATATGAAAAACTCCATGAAATCCGCGACATCCTGGCTATTCGTTTGTTTGGCGGGGGTCTTGCTCTTTATAGCGGTCGTTCTTTTAGTCGTTATTCATAATTTGTATTCGACCCCGGCCGTTGTCCCGGCCGTCATGCCGGCTCCCGTGCCGGTGTCGGGTTACGACCTTGGAGAGAAAGCGCAGGTCCTGAAGATCACTTCGCCTCGGCCCGGCGATCTTTTGACGAGCCCGCTTACGGTGACCGGCGAAGCCCGCGGCTGGTATTTTGAAGGAACGTTCCCCGTCGAGCTTAAGGATGCGAACGGTAGCGCTCTGGCAACGGGGCAAGCAACGGCGCAAAGCGATTGGACAACGGCCAATTTCGTTCCTTTCAAAGCCGTGCTGACCTTTGCCAAACCCGCGACCGCAAGCGGTACGCTTATTTTGAAAAAAGACAACCCCTCCGGATTGCCCGCGAACGACGATCAGGCAAGCGTCAAGGTGCAATTCAACTTGGCCGATCCGTCATGGAGCGCATCGGCCCCGGTCGCCGCTTGCGCCGTTTCCGGCTGCTCGGGACAGATCTGTTCCGATAAGAATATGATCTCCGATTGCATATATCTGCCGGAATACGCCTGTTATAAAACCGCCGTTTGCGCGCGCCAACCGGACGGCAAATGCGGCTGGACGCCGGCGCCGGCGCTTAAGAGTTGCATCGACAAAGCGAGACAGACCCCCTGAACGGGGGCTATGCGATGCCGATCAACCCCACTTCGCATCGGCTACGCGGGGCAGGCTAATGCATGCGAATGAAACTAATTAGCTTCGCGTTGCGGAACTGTCATTGGTATCATTCGCAAACATTCGTATATTGGTGTCGCCTCGTTACCGTTCAGGCAACCGATTCCTTGATGTGACACAGACGTAAAATAATGCGACCGAAGATCGGCTAAGTTCATAAATTCAAATAAAAAATGTCCAGCAACACCTACCGGATCATCCTTTGGTCATCGGTCGTTGGCGTCATCGCGCTCGTTGTTTGGGGCATGGTGTGGCTTGCCCGGGGCGGGGGACAGCCCAAGGTCTATGTTCCCGGCGTGAACGAAATTCTTTCCGACGACCATGTCTTTGGCAAAACCGACTCAAAGGTGACGCTCGTCGAGTACGCCGATTTTGAATGTCCGGCTTGCGGTCAAATGTATCCGATCGTCAAAAAACTGGAGGACGCCTACGGCGACAAGGTGCGTTTTGTTTATCGCAATTTTCCCATTCCCGGGCACGTGAACGGACCCGCGGCCGCTTATGCCGCCGGCGCCGCCGGGAACCAGGGGAAATTTTTCGAAATGGCCGGCCTGCTTTTTACGAATCAAGCCGCGTGGTCGGTCATGGATAGCGGCACGCTCGCCACGGCCCTTGATGCGTACGCTCAAAGCTTGGGTCTCAACATGGACAAATTCCATGCGGACGAAGCTTCGGATGCCGTTAAAGCCAAGGTTGACAAAGACGCCCAAAGCGGTGTAAAAGCAGGGGTTGACGCCACCCCGACCTTTTTCTTGAACGGCGTACAGACGAACGCGCGAACCTATGATGAATTCAAAGGAGAATTTGATAAAGCCCTCCAATCCTAGCGGATTTTTGGCGCATCGGCCGCATCGCCGGCTGTTCTTCGGTTTGCTGGCTCTCGCGCCCTTGGGTTTTCTCGATGCCGGTTATTTGACCGTTGAACATTTTCTTAACCGCGCGCCGCCTTGTTCGCTGGTTTCCGGTTGCGAGCTCGTCACCACCAGCCGATATTCGGTCATTTTCGGCGTACCAACGGCGCTTATGGGCGCGCTCTACTATCTGGCCGTCATTTTGGCGCTGGTGCTTTATCTTGATCTGCGCCGCGATTGGATCATCAAGTGGACGGCCCGGTTCACGGTTGTCGGCTTTGTTTTCTCGCTCTGGCTCGTATATTTGCAACTTTTCGTCATCAAAGCCATTTGCCAATATTGCATGCTTTCCGCGTTATCCTCAACCGGCCTTTTCGTCCTTGGCGTTTTAGTGTTAAGATCGCACCGCGCCTACACAACGAACAATAAACAATGAACGATGAACAATTCCATCGGAATTAGTGCGAAGCTTTAATTGTTCATGGTTCATTGTTCATAGTTTATAAATAAAAAAACAAATATGGAAAAAACACATCAAAATCAAGAAGCGGCCGGCGCCGACAAAACGGCGATCCTTGTGAACATTTTACGAACGATCAATGACAATGTCGCGGCCGCTTTAAGGATAATCGACGCGCCCTCGACCGCCATCGGCGCCGACGCACCGATCCGCACCACTCCTCTTCCGGCGGCCACGGCGGGCGTCATGGGCACGGTGATCGAAGGAATTTTCGACGGCAAGGGCATGGTGGGGCCCGATGGCAAAGAATATCCCATTCCGCCCAACTACGCCTCCAAATCAAAATTGGTCGAGGGCGACATGCTCAAGCTTACGGTGACCCCCACCGGCGCTTTCATTTTCAAACAAATAGGCCCGATCGAACGCGACCGCAAGGTCGGCGCGCTTGTCCATGATCGCGAGGTCGACGAGTTCGCCGTCATTGTCGACGACAAAAAGTATCGCGTGCTCAAGGCCTCGATCACTTATTTCCGCGGCGCCGACGGCGATGAGGCCGTCATCCTGGTTCCCAAACATTCTCCGTCAAAATGGGCCGCGGTCGAGAATGTCATCAAACGCCAGGTCGACCCCGCTAATTTCTAGGTTCTACTTTTTAAGTTTTACATTCTGATTTCATGGCCATCGCGCTTTATCGGAAATACCGGCCGCAAACGTTTGCGGAAGTGACCGGTCAGAATCATATCCGCATTACGCTCGCGAACGAACTCGCGGCGGGAACGGTTGCGCACGCCTATCTTTTTACCGGGCCGCGCGGCGTGGGCAAAACCAGCATGGCGCGCATTTTTGCGAAAGCCCTTAATTGCCTTAAACGCAAAGAAGGGGAGAGCGAGCCGTGCAACGATTGCGAGGCCTGCAACGAACAGCGCGCCGGGCGTTCGATGGACGTGATCGAGATCGACGCCGCCTCCAACACCGGCGTGGACAACGTGCGTGAGAACATCATCGAGCACGTGCGCTTCGCGCCCACCTCGCGCCGTTATAAAATATTCGTGATCGACGAGGTGCACATGCTCTCGACCTCGGCATGGAACGCGCTCCTTAAAACGCTCGAAGAGCCGCCGGCCCACGCCGTTTTTATCATGGCCACCACCGAGGTCCATAAAGTTCCCGCCACGATCATCTCCCGCTGCCAGCGTTTCGATTTCAAACGCATTCCGCTTTCCGCCATGGTCGAGCGCCTGCGGCATATGGCCGTCGGCGAAGGCGTGACGGTCGACGACGCCGTCCTCAACGCGGTGGCGCGCTTGGGCGACGGCTCGCTCCGCGACGCCGAAAGCATGCTCGAACAAGTGCTCTCCTTGGACGAGAAAAAGATCGGGCTTGAAGAAGCGGCTTTGGTCCTGCCGCGCTCCAACGCGCTGCTGGTCGTTGAATTCATCGACGCGCTCGCCGACCGGCAAGGGAGCGACGCCGTTGCGCTCGTTAACAAACTCGTCGAAGAGGGTGTTGATCTTCAGCAGTTCACAAACGAGTCCATCGAGTATTTGCGTTCGCTTCTCATGGCGGCTCTGGGCGCGCCCTCGTCGGTAACGCCGACCGACTCGGCCAAGCGTTTGGGCGCCGGGCATTTGGTTCGGCTCATCAATTTGTTCATGGCGGCGCGCATTGAATTAAAATCCACGCCCATTCCACAGCTCCCTTTGGAGCTCATCGCCGCCGAACACTGCGGCGATGCGGCCGCTCCGGCGGAAAAACTAACAACTAACAACAAAATTCCAAAAACACCGGAACCCGTCGATGTTAAACCCCGGCTGGAACCAACAACTAATAACCAAAAACCAGAAACTCCATCACCAATAACCAAAAACCAGCAACCAGCAACGGTCATTGTGCCGTTAGAAACGCTGGCCTTGCGCTGGGACGAGCTGTGCGCCGCCGTGCAGGAAGAAAATCCGTCCTTGCCGTTTTTGCTGCGCGTTTCCCGGCCGCTCCGCTTTGAAGACGGGGAACTCGTGATCGGCGTTCAATACAAACTGCACGCCGACAAGTTGAACCAAACAAAGAACAAAGACAGCATCATTCGCGGATTGACCGCGCTCTACAATTGCGCTATCATTCCCGTCCGCGCCGAAATAGTCGCCGCCTGCGATGCCGCGTCAACCGCCGATCCTTTGACCGAAAATTTGTTGCAGCAATTCGGCGGAACAATAATGGAATAATTATATCTTTCACCCCGCGTAGCCGAAGCGAAGTGGGGGCACGGTGGTGGAATAGAATGTTGTCATTCCCTTCTCAAAGGGAATCCAATCTCGCTTGGTCGGACGGCCGCCCAATATGGATTGGATCCCCGACGCCGCTCGGGGATGACAGATACGATATTCGTTATTCTTCGTTGTATAATATTGAAATTGTCGCCAAAGCTCCGGGATCGTCTAACGGCAGGACACGGGACTCTGAATCCCGTTATCTTGGTTCGAATCCAAGTCCCGGAGCTTTGTCGATAAATCAAAACAATGGCCTTGCGAAATTGCGCGGCTTTTTAGTATTCGGCGACGCCGCTTGACGATAACGAGGATTTCCTATAGGGTGAAGGATTATTAAAGCGTCGTTTCTCGCAATGATCATGGGAAAATTATGAATAAACGGTTGTTAACCAACCCATTTGCCGCCGTCGCGATCTTTTTGATCGGCGGCTGTTTTGTTATCGCCGCGCCGCGGGCGTTGGCAACAACCGTCGGCGGTTCTTCTTCGCCGAGCATCGACGCATTGCCCGCCGGGATCGATATTGTTGATCCTTACTCCGTCATTAAACCGTTCAACTACAAAGGCAACACTCATTCGCACACGACCGACTCAACGGACGGCGTGGATACGCCCGCGCAAATAATGACCTTTTATAAGAACGCCGGATACGACTTTAACGCGATTACCGATCATGAATTTGTCACTTCCGATCCGGGTGTGCCGGGGATTTTGTTCATAAAAGGAACGGAGGACGGATTGGGCGCTACGGGGCGCGACCATATGATAAAACTCGGTCCGAACGTGACGGCGACTCTTTTAACCGATGACCAGCAATCAATCGATACGGCGCTCGCCGAAGGAGATTATGTCGGCATCAACCACCCCGACGGATTAACCGATTGGCCGTTGGATACGATACTAAACACTTCCGGCCAATATACGATCGCGATTTGGAACGGGAAGCGCGCATTGGAATATCCGGCACAGGTTGACGCGGCGTTAAATGCGGGGCGACGCCTGAATTTAATAGCCGAAGAGGACGTTCACGATATTGCCGATCCAATGGCCGGCCTTTCCGGTATCCATGTTTGGGCCGACAGTTTGACTTCGGCGAACATCATCGCCGGAATTGAAACGGGCGATTATTACTCGACCTACACTCCGGCCGGACAGATCGAGCAAGTTGTCGCGGTCGAGACGGTCGGCGGGCGGATCACGGTCACCTCCAACCAATCATCGAATTTTGTTTTTTATGGCAAGGGCGCGACGCTTCAAACGAATGACGGCGTTACTTCTGCGTCCTATACGATCGTCGGCGACGAGAAGTATGTGCGCGTGCGCGTTACCGGCGGCGCCGCTGTCGCGTGGACCAACCCGATCTTCATTGAGCACAGCGTTGCCGCCGCGCGCCGCAGCGCTCCGCACGAAGAGCTCTTGCCGGTCAATGTCACCGATATGCCGCTCACGGTTTCTTATAACCAAGAGGGAACATTGACCCAGCATCTTGTTGGCAATATCACCGCCAAATTGTCTGTGCCGGCGGGCGGCGCGTTCGACCCCGCCGCCACGGGCGGCGGCGCTATCTTTAAGCTCGGCGACGGACCGGAAGACGGCGCCTTGAACGGCCGCTTTATTGAGTTGACCGCGACCGACTGTTCGGGCGGCGCGATTCATAAATTCTCGAAGAACTTAACCATCATTTTTTCAGGTCTGAAGCTTCCGGCCGATGTTTCGGCTTTGACGATCAGCTACTTTGATGTCGCGACCAAGACATGGGTCGAAGTTGCGGGCGCGCAATTTGATCCGGTTAAAGGTACGGCGACCTTCGCCGTCGACCATTTAACCAAGTTCGCGGTCATGGATCATGCCGCTCCGGCTCCCGATAATGCGACGGAGGAAGTCGAGCCGGTCGCGGTCGCGCCTGCCGCTCCCGCCGCCTCGCCGCCGGCCGTACTCGGTATCGTTGTTTATGCCGACGGTGCGCTTATCCGCGGCTCCGACAAGAAGATATTTGTCATTGTGAACGGTCGCAAGGCTCATATTCACACTTGGGCCGAACTTGCCGCGCATTATCCGGGGAAACCGATCCTGGATGTAAGCGATGACATAATCACACAGTACTAATTAGCTTTTAGACAAAGGAAAAGCCCCCGCGTACATCGGAGGGCTTTTGCGTTTGACAATAAAAAATAAAACAGGCAAGGTTAAGGCGCTCTTGAACAATTGATGGGGGTAACATGTCCTTTGAAGCGGGGAGTATAAGATCAAAAACCGTCTCCGGCGATCCGCCGCCGGAAACGATCATTCACCTCATTCAAGCGGCCGGGTCGATCATGTTGGGTCACGACAATTGCCGGCGACTCGCGAAGAACGGCTACCTGTTCATTCGCTACGAGCGCTTCTCGGTTTCGCTGCGGACTTCTTTTAAACCCGGCGAATTGGACGGCGTTCGAGGTGTGTGTTTCACGGCAAAGGTCAGGAAGAAGCGCGCGCGCTCGGAGTCGATCGTGGCCATGGTGATCGATTTTAAGTCCTCGCGAACCGACGCGGACGAAACGGATGAAGATGGCGATATGCGTCCGTCCACCTTGGACCGCCCAAACTGATCGTTCGGAAGAGGAGTATGCAAATGCGCGCGATCTGGAATTCACCCATTGCACTTGCTGTCATGACCGCGATCTTTTACGCCTTGGCCACGCCGCTCATCAGGATCGGGCTCTTGGCCGGGGCAACGGGTCCGGCGCTGTGCGTCGGCTATGCGGTGCCCTTGCTGCTTTTCGGCGTCCTTGAAAAACCGGGCGATGTTCCGGACTTCGGTTCCGGCAGGGGCTGGTTACTGGCCTTTGCGGTTGGCATCTTTCTTTCGATCGGTTTCCGCCTGTCGGCACGCGCTTTCGCGCTTCCGGGCGGACACACTTCAATTGTGGCCGCGGTGATCGGGGCGTTTCCCATGCTGGCGGTTTTGATCGCCATCACCTTCTTCGGCGAGGCGAATAAAGTTCGCGTTCCGGCGGTTGCGGTCGGTACCGCGCTCACGGTCGCGGGCGTTGTGATCATTTCGCTCTTTGGCACAAAACCATAGCCCCGCAGGGGTTAGCATCTCTCGGCTCGGCATTCTCTGCCGGGCCTTTTTTATTACCGTCCAAAATTCCGGAACTCTCCCCCACTTCGCCAAAGCTTCCCCTCGACGTACTCGGGGCCTTGCGCGGGGCAGGCCTACCCTCCCTTTTCCAAAGGGAGGGGAACGGATCCGTTAACCCTCTTTGAAAAAGAGGGGATATGGGAGTTCCGTACGTCGTTCGGATTAGATATTAGACATTAGGTATTCGATATTCGTCAAAGGGTGTATAATACCCAAATCGATTAACCAACCGCATTATGAAACTGTATTCATTCATCCCATCGGCCGTTTTGCTCGCCGCCGCCGTGGTTCTCGGCGCGCTTCATACCGCGACCGTGGCCTCGGGCGGACTTATCAAAGGATCGCTCCCGGCGGTCTATTACGTGGGCGCTGACGGCAAGCGTTATGTTTTTCCCAACGACAAGACCTACTTCAGCTGGTATGCGGATTTTACCGGCGTGAACGCGGTGACCGATGCCGAACTCGCCGCTTATCCCATCGGCGGCAATGTCACTTACCGCCCCGGCACGCGGCTTGTAAAAATTCAATCCGACCCCAAGGTTTATGCCGTTGATGCACACGGCGTGTTGCGCTGGGTCAAGACCGAAGCCGCGGCGATCGCTTTATGGGGCAGCAACTGGAACAAACAAGTTGATGACTTGAGCGATTCTTTCTTTGTGAATTACACCGTTGGCGCGGATATCAATTCGGCTTCCGACTTTTCTCCGACGGCCGTCAAAGCCGCCGCCGCGTCGATCAATGACGATAAAAATCTTTCAGCCGTTGCGCCGGTGAATACGAACGTCAATGTGAACACCAATACGAATACCAACGCAAATACGAATGCGCCAACAACCGCGTGCGCTCCGGAGTGCGCGCTCGGAAACGCCTGCGTTGCAAGCCAATGCCAAATCGTACCCGGACCCTCGGCGCTTAAGGTCAGCGCGTTCATCATTGATTCGGCGAGCGTTTGCTTTGTCGGCGATCCTTGCACCAATGGATCTTGTTGCACCATTAACGGCAATCAATTCGCGGATAATGCCGACTTTAAAGCGGTTCGGCCGACCGATAAATACCTCTATGCCGACAAACAGCAATTTTGCGACAGATCCATCGTCTCATCGGCGGACAGGAACCGGATCTCCGACGAGCTTAATGTTTTCGCGAATAATGTCGGCGCGCAAACGTCAAATCATGTGACCGTCAGCGTCGGACAAACCCGCATTTCCGGCGAATTTACGATGTCGCGCGTTGCCGGCTCCTGCGATTGGTGGATCTCGCCCGCCGACCTGCATGACCGGCTTACCGGGCAGATCGATTCGACCACCGACGCGGTTTTCGTTATCGGTTCGCGCAGCTTCGGTTCCGGAACAATTCCCTCGCCCGACTCAAAGACCGTCGATCAAAATAACGGTTTGAGCGGCGCGGGGTACAGCTATATCAACAAGGAGTGGGAAACGGATACAAGCGGCGCATCCGACCCCTCAATGTTCAACTCCGCCTTCTCCGCGCAAATGGCCTCATCGCTCGACTTGGGCATCTCCGGCCCCAACGCCTCATACATCGGCAACCATTGCCGCGACCTCATTCGCGACTTTGACGAGACCGGCGTGGACTGCGGCGGCGTGGGCTGCAACGCGTGCGCGTACTAATTACTAATTATATAAGGAAGGCTGTTGGCCCCTCGGGGCGACGCGATGCCAATACACGAATACATGCGAATCTACTAATCCGTTCCAAGTCGCTTCGCACTTGTCCGATATTCGTAGATTCGCATGCATTAGCATATTAGCATCGCGTCGCTGCCCGCAGGCAGCCAAGAAACTTCAATATTAAATTTGCAACAATATGGAAGACATCAACCAGCTTTATCGCGAAATAACCAAGCGCGCCAAAGCTAACGGCGTGGTCGACCAGGAGGGCTGGGACGGGATCGTCGACGAGGTGGTCGAGCAATTCCGCACCGACGGCGAGATCAGCGACGATGATGAGACCCCGGGCATGCAAGAAGACCTGCGCGCCCGCTTCGGCGAATACGAAGAGGTTATTCGCGGAGAAGGATTTTAAGGCCGACATATGGACCTTGTTTTGCCGCTCTTGGCCTCGCTCGCACAAGCGGTATCGTTCACCGTCGACAAGACCGTGCTCCGACTGCGGCACGTGACTTATAAGGTCTATACCGGGGTGAGCTTTCCGCTCCTTGCGGCGATCGACTTGGTTATTTTTACGGTTATGCGTTCGTCTTTGCAGGCCGACGCTTTTTATAATGCAAACCTGCTGTTCCTTTTGCTTTCGGTCGCTTTAACTCTGGGTACCAACGTTATTTTTTACCGGGCGCTCCACGACGATACGCTTAGTGAGATGGAGACCATTAACCTGTTTGCGATTTTTCCGGTCATTATTCTTTCAGGGATCATTTTTGCGAGCGAACGCAATGTTTTTGTGTTGGCGGCGGCTTTTATTGCCGGTGGCGCGGTGGTTTGGTCGCACTGGGACAATCACCGTTTTAAGATCGCCAAAAAGTCCTTGCCTTTTCTTTTTTGGGTGCTGGCGATCTCTCCTTTCGCGAGCCTGATCAACAAAGAGTTGCTTTATGTTTGGAATCCGGTGGCGCTTGAACTGGTCCGTAACGCCGGCGTCGCGGTCATCCTCGGCCCGCTCTTTTGGCGAGAGTGCAAAAAAATAAAAGGCAAAGCGTTCGGCTTTTTGTTCATCACGAACGCACTTTCGGCCGTCGCCTTCATTCTTCAGGGTTTCAGCATTCAGCGTTCCGGCATCGTTTATACCGCTTTGGTTTTTTCGCTTTTGCCGATCTTCACTTATTTTTCCTCGGTCTTCATCCTGAAAGAAAAGATCGAACCGAAGAAGGTGGCGGCTTTCGTCGTGGTTTTAGGCGCGATTATCGCGGCTAAATTGATATGATGATTGACAAGAAGCCCTTTGACTGATATTGTGTTCAGTACAACTGAACAAGCCACCCCTATGCGCATGAGCGCGGCGGGGCGCTTTTCGGTATTCTCGCTAACCAATAACTAATTAATTACTAATTTACGAATAGTTTTAGGAGAGAGCATTTTATTGGTAAATTTGTAATTGATTCGAATTAGTTAGTATGAATTTCAAAATTATCGCAAAACATAAACCCGCCGGGGACCAGCCCCAAGCTATTAAGGGCTTGGTTTCGGGCATTCAAAAGGGCCTTCATGACCAAATTCTGTTGGGCGTCACCGGTTCCGGCAAAACCTTTACTGTTGCAAACGTCATTGAGCAGACTAAACTGCCGACCTTGGTCATTTCGCACAACAAGACGCTCGCGGCGCAATTAACCAACGAGTTCCGCGAATTGTTTCCCAAAAATGCGGTCGAGTATTTTGTTTCCTATTACGATTATTACCAGCCGGAAGCGTATTTGCCCGGTTCCGACACTTACATTGAAAAAGAGTCGATGGTGAACGACGAGATCGACCGCTTGCGCCATGCCGCCACCCAAGCGGTTCTGACCCGCAAAGACGTGATCGTCTGTTCGTCGGTTTCCTGCATTTACGGCCTGGGCACGCCCGAGTCCTACATGGATTCGGCGCTCAAGATGAGCTTGGGGCAAACCATTACCCGCGCCGACCTGTTGAGCGGCTTGGTCGCCATGCAATATGTGCGCACCACAACTGATGTCACGCGCGGCACGTTCCGCCTGCATGGCGAAACTTTCGAAATAATGCCGGTGAACCAGAACGTCATCTATCGCCTTGAGATCAAGAGTCAGGTGATCGCTTCAATTTTGGTGATCGACCCCATTACGCGCAAGGTTAAAGAGGAAGCGCAAGAAGCATGGGTATTTCCGGCCAAGCATTTTGTCACGCGCCCGGCGGAACTGGAAGCGGCGTTAAAACGCATTCGTGCGGAACTCGCCGACCGGCTTAAATATTTTGAGAAAGCGGGGAAACCGTTGGAAGCCGAACGCATTGAGCGACGCACCAAGTTCGACCTCGAAATGATCAAGGAGATCGGCTTTTGCCACGGCATTGAGAATTATTCGCGCCAGCTCGCCGGTCGTCTCCCCGGCGAACCGCCGGAGACGCTTATTTCGTATTTCCAGCGCGCCTATGGCGACAAGTGGCTCTTGGTCATCGACGAATCGCACGTGACCGTGCCGCAAATTGGCGGCATGTACGAGGGCGACCGCAGCCGCAAACAAAACTTGATCGATTACGGCTTTCGTTTGCCTTCGGCCGCCGACAACAGGCCGTTCAAGTGGAATGAATTCGAGAAGATCATGCCGCAGACAATTTATGTTTCGGCGACACCTTCGGTCTACGAACACAAGCACGCGCAAGCTACGGTCGAGCAGATCATCCGCCCGACCGGCCTCATCGACCCCGAGATTATCATCGCGCCGGTCACGGGAGGCGTTTCTACAACTCGTATTGATTCGATCTCGGAAGGTTCAGACGATACGCAGGCGTCCTCCGCCCGCAAGCGAGGATTACCTCGTGCTCCTCACCAGTTCCGCAGCGAGGACGGAGGACGACAAGTATCGTCTTCGGGGCTTTCCCAAGTTGAAGACTTGGTTTCTCGCATTCCGGCGGTCGTGAAGCGCAAAGAGCGTGTCATGGTGACCACCCTCACCAAAAAAATGGCTGAAGACCTGACAACGTATTTGATCGAGGAGAAAAAGATCAAAGCGGTGTATTTGCACTCGGACGTTGACACGCTTGACCGCATTAAAATACTTACTGATTTTCGAAGGGGAATTTTCGATGTTTTGGTCGGCGTCAACTTGTTGCGCGAAGGCCTTGACCTGCCCGAAGTGTCGCTCGTCGCCATCTTGGACGCGGACAAAGAAGGGTTCTTGCGTTCGGAAACCTCGCTTATTCAAACCATGGGTCGGGCGGCCAGGAATGTCCGGGGCACCGTGGTGCTCTATGCCGATCATATGACCGGTTCGCTCACTAATGCCATTCGCGAAACCGAGCGCCGCCGCGTCATACAGCTCGCTTACAACAAAAAACACAACATCACGCCCAAAACGATCAAAAAGAAAATTCAGGATATTACGGAAGGGCTCATGGCCGGGAAAGAACTCGAGGCTGCGGGCAGGGCGCTGGCGCTCGAAAACGCCGCGGCAACGCGACCGGTCGAAGAGCTGGTCCGCGAAAAGGAATTGCAAATGCGCGAAGCGGCAAATAATTTACAGTTCGAACTCGCCGCTTTGCTGCGAGATGAGATCAGGGTGCTGAAGGGGAAGAAGGTTGTAAATAGGTGACAGGTAACAGGTGTCAGGTGTCAGGACGGCCCCTGAAACCTGTAACCTGAGACCTGAAACCTAAACATATGCAAGACAACATCGTCATCAAAGGCGCGCGGGAGCATAACTTGAAGAACATTTCGCTCACGATTCCGCGCAACAAGCTGGTCGTCTTTACGGGGCTTTCCGGTTCGGGAAAATCATCGCTGGCTTTTGATACGATTTTCGCCGAAGGCCAGCGCCGCTACATCGAGTCGCTCTCGGCCTATGCGCGGCAGTTCTTGGGGCAAATGGACAAGCCCGATGTCGATGAGATCGAAGGCCTCTCGCCGGCCATTTCGATCGACCAAAAAGCGCACTCGGCCAACCCGCGTTCGACGGTCGCGACCATCACCGAAATTTACGACTACCTGCGCGTCCTCTTCGCCCGCATTGGCAAGCCGCATTGTTTAATTTGCGGCAAGCCCATTCAAAAGATGACCGTTGAAGAAATGGTCAATATGATCGTGGGGCGCGAAGAAAGCATTCACGCGCAAGCGAGCGGTTCGGATGATTTTTCGAAACATCGCGCAGGAGCGAGTCCTCGAGCGACGAGCGTAGCGCGTTCCGAAGCGGCTCGAGGAACGACGCGTGTTTCGAAAAACATCCGAACCGCGAGCGACTTCATTACGGTTCTTGCGCCGGTCGTGCGCGGCCGCAAAGGGGAGTATTACCAAATGCTCTACGACCTTTATAACGCCGGCTTTGCCGAGGTGCGCGTGGACGGGAAAATTTTGCCGCTTCGGGAGCGTATTAACTTGTCGAAAAATAATGCGCATACCATCGAACTGGTCGTCGACCGCGTGCCATTGGCATGGCCGCTAAAGGACAACAAAGCGTTCCGCCAACAGTTGGCCGAAGCGCTCGAGACCTCGATTGAGAAAGCCGACGGCAATGTCGTTATCATCTACGGCGACGGAAGCGAGCAGAACATGTCATCGCGCTTTTCGTGCCCTGACGACGGTTTTGCCTTTCCCGAAATTGAGCCGCGCCTTTTTTCTTTTAACAGCCCGTACGGCGCTTGCGAAGCGTGCCACGGTTTGGGTACCGAAGAAATTTGGTCCGACGTTGTTTGTCCAAAATGCAACGGCAAGCGTTTGCGCGCCGAATCCCTCATGGTGACGATCGGCAAAAAGAATATCGTGCAAACGACGGGGCAAACAATTGAAGAGGCGCACGCTTTTTTCACCGGCTTAAAATTAAGCGCGACCGACAACGAGATCGCCGCACCGGTCATGAAAGAAATATTGGGCCGCTTGCAATTCATGCTTAATGTCGGCTTGCATTATCTCACTCTTGATCGCAAGGCCGGCACGCTTTCGGGCGGCGAAGCCCAGCGCATCCGTCTGGCATCGCAACTCGGCTCGCGCTTAACCGGCGCCACTTATGTGCTTGACGAGCCGACGATCGGCTTGCATCAACGCGACAATGAAAAACTCATCAATACGCTTTTGGAATTGCGCGACTTGGGGAACTCGATCATCGTCGTTGAGCACGACGAGGACACCATTTGGTCGGCCGACCATTTGGTCGACTTCGGCCCCGGGGCCGGTAAGCACGGCGGCCACATTGTGATGGAGGGCCCGATGCCGGACGTGCTTAACTCCAAAGGCGCCAAAACCTCGCTCACCGCCAAATACTTGAGCGGCGAGCTTAAAATTCCCGTTCCGGAAAAACGCCGCGTTAAAATTCACGAAAAGATAAAAATAATCGGCGCAAGCGAGAATAACCTGAAGAATATCGATGTTGAAATTCCGCTTCGCAAATTCGTTTGCGTGACCGGCGTTTCCGGAAGCGGCAAGTCGTCGCTCGTTGATGATGTTTTGTGCAAAACGCTTGCCAACCGTTTTTACGGCTCGCGCATGAAGCCGGGCAAGAACAAAGGGATCGTCGGACTGGAATGGATCGACAAATTCATCACCATCGACCAATCGGCAATAGGCCGCACGCCGCGATCCAACCCGGCCACCTACACCGGCATTTGGACGTGGATCCGCGACCTCTACAGCCAAACGCCGGAAGCGCGGGTGCGCGGCTACAAGCCCGGCCGTTTTTCCTTCAACGTCCCCGGGGGGCGCTGCGAAAATTGCGAAGGCCACGGCATGATCGCGATCGAAATGCATTTTTTGCCGACCGTCTGGGTCACTTGCGACGTGTGCAAAGGCCGCCGCTTTGACCGCGAAACGCTTGAAGTGAAATACAAAAACAAAAGCATTCACGATGTGCTAACAATGACCGTCGAGGATGCCGATGAATTTTTCCGCGACATTCCGGTCATTCACGACAAGCTCAAGGTGATGAAAGAGGTCGGATTGGGCTATGTCGAGTTGGGCCAGCCTGCGCCGCAGCTCTCCGGCGGCGAAGCTCAACGCATCAAGCTCTCGTCGGAACTCGCGAAGCGCGGCACCGGCCGAACGCTTTACGTGCTTGACGAGCCGACCGTCGGCCTGCATTTTGAGGATGTCAGGAAACTCGTCGAGATGCTGCAAAAATTGGTTTCGCTGGGGAACACCGTGCTGGTCATCGAACACAACCTCGACGTCATCAAGAACGCCGATTGGGTGATCGATATGGGTCCCGAAGGCGGCGACAAGGGCGGCAACGTGGTGGCCGAAGGCACGCCGGAAGAGGTCGCCCGCCGCGCCGGCTCATTTACGGGAAAGTATTTAAGAAAGGTGTTGGCAAAGAAATAATATCGTTGAATGTCGAATGACGAATGTCTAATGTCTAATCCGTACGCCGCGGCAAAGGACTGGCCATATAACCCACCCTCCCCTCCCTTACATTAAGGGAGGGGACGGATCCAACCCTCCCCTTAGGGTAAGGGGAGGTAGGAGGGGTTACGTCGTCGGCGGAATTCGACATTCGAAATTAGTCATTCGACATTCGGCACAACCCTATGATCCCCAAACAGATAACAATCCAAAACAAACACCTTCCCGACAAACCCGGCGTCTATTTATATAGGAACGCAACAAACAAGGTGATCTATGTCGGCAAAGCGACGTCACTCCGGCGCCGCGTGAGTTCGTATTGGGTCGGCGCCAAGGACGCAAAGACGACGGAACTTTTGACGCATATCCGTTCGATCGAATACATCGTCTGCGGATCGGTCTTAGAGGCGCTGGTCATGGAAGCTAATCTCATTCGCCGTCATCAGCCCAAATATAATATCCTCTCGCGCGACGATAAGAGTTTTTTGTACGTCGCTTTTACGCGCGCCGAGTTTTCGCATCCGGTACTCCTCCGCGGTTACGACCTGGCGCGCGAATCAAAGCACAAATATTTGGCGACCTTTGGGCCGTTCATTCAAGCCTCGGCGCTCAAGGCCGCACTCGAAATATTGCGGCGCATTTTCCCTTTCTCATATTGCAAGCCCAACCAAAAGCGGCCATGCTTTGATTTCCACATCGGCAAATGCCCCGGCGTTTGCGTCGGCACCGCCGACAAAAGCGAGTAC